>OKDP01000006.1_pt1 | contig 292783 bp, 278 predicted proteins | sample 1611631 | NCBI WGS metagenome assembly OKDP01 (sample SAMN04436757, study PRJEB24849) | human gut metagenome | biome: human gut; feature: NICU; material: stool | host: Homo sapiens | place: USA: Saint Louis, MO | collected 2011-02-21
TGGAGCACCTCAAAAACACCATCATACACTAAATCAGTAAGTTGGCAGCATCACCGAAATTATGAAGATGAAACCAGACCCATTATTTTAAAACGCCGTTTAATATAAATAAGCACAGTTTCAGAAAATAAAAAACGGGCCGAGAATAATCCCGGCCCGACGATATTACATTTTATAACCTAAAGAAATCGTGGTTCGGCGATCGGTATGTTCCGGCGCAGAATCAGGTGGGGATGAGTTCCAGGTTACGTTGTACGCCACCTTGAGTCCAAAGTGTTCGTTGATGGCCACATTCAACGCACTTTCTGAGTTCAGCGTTGTATCTTCAGCACCAAACACCGACACACCCTGGGTGAATTTTGCGTTGTCCGTCATCTGCCATGCATAGGTGCCCGACGCATAACCCAGCGGCTGGGTTTCATCTTCGCCGTTGGTGTACTCGTCGTAACGGACACCCGGACCGAATTCAAAACGCAGGCTGTGCACCGGCCCATTGAGGAACTGACGACCATAACCCGCAGTCACGACATCACGCTGGCGATAGCCGTTGTAGCGGTCAGTCAGCCAACTCGCCTGCCCGAACAGGTAGTCATAATCGGTCATGTTGTATCGGCTACGTCCGCCTACCGCGTATTTCTCTGATGAGCGTTGATCGTTAGCAGAGGTGTTGCTGGCATTTCCCCACAGCGACCAGGCCGTGGTGTTGCCGTACCAGGTCAGGGTGCTGTCTGCGGTCAGGGAGGAGCTTTTCGTATTACCGGATTGCGCCAGATACCCGGCATTCACGTTACCTTCAAAGGGTTTTTTGGCAGTGGAGGGATCGTCCATGACAGTAAAAACGGTATCATCGGCGGTTGCATTCAGTGACGCAAATACGCCACCCGCCAGCATCAGTGCTGCGGGTACTGTCTTCAAAAGCTTCATTTTATTTAAGGAGTCCGTACAACATAAAAAGAGACCGTCACGGTCTCGGAAACTTTCTTGCGGATCAATGACAAGGCGACCATAGAAAGGTAACAAATTATAAAAAGCCGCAAATAACATAGCAATATTTTCTTCTTTCATTTTTTGAATAAGAACGATCCCAAAACGTGTTTTATTTTATATGCCCGGCGCAGGTTATTTGTCAGCATTCATATTTAAAATCATACTGTTATTTACGTTGCCTTCCTGCCAAACGGTGCCAGGCTTAAAAGAACCCATGATAAAAGGAGGTCATGATGGCTTCGATTTATACGCTGACACTCTCCCCTTCCCTCGACTCCGCGACCATGACGCCGCAAATCTACCCGGAAGGTAAGCTGCGCTGTAGCGCGCCGGTGTTTGAGCCGGGCGGCGGCGGCATCAACGTGGCGCGCGCTATTACCCATCTCGGCGGAAAAGCCACCGCCATCTTCCCCGCTGGCGGCGCCACGGGAGAGCATCTGGTTGCGTTGCTGGCAGATGAACAGGTGGCCGTAGACACCGTCGATGCTAAAGACTGGACCCGGCAGAACCTGCATGTCCATGTTGAATCCAGCGGCGAGCAATATCGTTTTGTGATGCCGGGGGCGAAATTGAGCGATGATGAGTTTCGTCAACTGGAAGAGAAAGTGCTGACCATTGAAAGCGGCTCATTACTGGTGATCAGCGGTAGCCTGCCGCCGGGCGTCAAAACAGAAAAACTGACGGCGCTGGTTCAGGCGGCGCTCCAGCGCGGCATCCGCTGCATTGTCGATAGCTCGGGCGAAGCCCTGAAGGCGGCGTTAGAACCCGGACAACTTGAACTCGTTAAACCTAACCAGAAAGAGCTCAGTGCCCTGGTTAATCGAGAACTCAGCCAGCCTGATGACGTTCGTACTGCCGCAGAAGAGCTGGTACGTACGGGCAAAGCGCATCGCGTTGTGGTCTCTCTCGGTCCTCAGGGTGCGCTGGCCGTCGACAAGACGGGCTTTGTACAGGTTGTGCCACCGCCGATGAAAAGCCAGAGCACCGTGGGTGCCGGTGACAGTATGGTTGGCGCGATGGTGCTGAAGCTGGCGCAGGGCGCTTCGCTTCTGGAGATGGCACGCTATGGCGTCGCGGCAGGGAGTGCAGCCACCATAAACCAGGGAACGCGTCTGTGTTCGCTTGCGGATACCCAGAAAATTGTCGATTACCTGGAGAGAAGCTGAACCTGCTTCCCCGTCCCAGGGAGGGGGAAGTCGCTAAACAGGGCATATCGACTATGCTAAGAAAACTTTCAGGATAACAACGAGGTGAATTATGAGCAGTGGTGATATCACCCGCTACGTCGTAACCGTGAATATTCATGAGGCGTCGCTGACCGAACTGAATGAACTCAACAACGCGTTCACGCGCGCCAATTTTCTGCTCACGCTGACGGACGATGAGGGCAATATCCACGATCTCGGCTCACTGGCATTTGGCCTGATAAGCCCGCTGAGTCAGGAAGAGGTGAAGGCGCTGGCCAGTAGCCTGGTGGAAAGCGTGACTGACAAAGCCACGGAAATTGATGTGGATAGCTGGGAAAACTGGCATAAAAAAGAACAATAAGTGCCCTGTACAAAATTAAACCGCTCAGTTGTGCGTTAGTTCCTGTTTTTTTATAGCCGTTTTGCGCTAACTTTATGATCTGGCAGACAACATGGGAGAGACATCATGTGGCAGGCTATCAGTCATCTTTTAATTGAGCAGCTGGGTGAAGGTGAAATTGAACTGCGTAACGAACTGCCAGGCGGAGAGATCCATGCCGCATGGCATTTACGTTACGCCGGGCGCGATCTTTTCGTTAAATGTGATGAGCGTGAATTGCTCCCCATTTTTACTGCCGAAGCCGATCAGCTTGAGCTGTTATCGCGCAGTAAAACAGTCACCGTTCCGCAGGTTTTAGCCGTCGGTAGCGATCGTGACTATAGCTTTCTGGTGATGAACTATCTTCCCGCGCGCCCTCTGGATGCGCACAACGCCTTTATTCTCGGGCAACAGATCGCCCGTTTGCACCAGTGGAGCGATCAACCTCAGTTCGGGCTCGATTTTGATAACGACCTCTCCACTACCCCACAGCCAAACGCATGGCAGCGCCGTTGGTCGACCTTTTTCGCCGAGCAGCGCATCGGTTGGCAGCTGGAGCTGGCCGCTGAAAAGGGATTAGCGTTCGGCAACATCGACGCGATTGTTGAACACATTCAGCAGCGTCTGGCTTCGCATCAGCCTCAGGCTTCCCTTCTGCACGGAGATTTATGGTCAAACAACTGTGCACTTGGGCCTGATGGTCCCTATATATTTGACCCGGCCTGCTACTGGGGCGACAGAGAATGTGACCTCGCAATGCTGCCGTTGCACCCTGAACAGCCGCCGCAAATTTATGATGGCTATCAGTCTGTCTCGCCGTTACCTGCGGGTTTCCTTGATCGTCAGCCGGTTTATCAGCTGTACACCTTGATAAACCGGGCTATTTTGTTTGGCGGGAGTCATCTGGTGAATGCCCAGCGGGCGCTGGACCGCATTCTGGCGGCATAGCGGGAGGGGGCGGCTTCACGCCCCTTCCCTTAGGATTTACAGGAAGCCAAGCAGCGTAAAGAAGAAATACCCGGCCACAATGATAATGACCGGCAGGATGTAGAGCGGGAAAAACTGCACAAAAATGGTATGACGCGGAACGACAATGCGCGATTCGATCTGCTCGCGGCTCATCCCGTCAGGGCCTTTCGCCTTCTCAAGGATCAGCTGGTCTTCCACCCCTTCGCGCAAAAAGCGGGTCTGGCGACTCATGCGCGCGCCGGAAGCCTGCAACGCCATCGCGATAAATATCAACGCATAGATTATCCAGAAACCGACATTCAGCTGGTGGTGAAAATCCGGCGTGGGCGAGTTGAACCAGAAGACGTTCAGGAACGGGGTGTTAAACCGCATCATCTCAATCATGACGTGCGCAAAATCAAGCATGACGGCATTGATGCCCGGCTGTTTTTCGCTGTGATCGTACATAAATTTGAGTACGGAGATCAGCGTTGAAATCAGGGCGGGAATGAAAATAACCCAACCAGCAATACGTTTTAAGACCGCGATGCGTCCAGCTTGTTGATACGTCATTAGTTCCTCTTCATAAAGACGCGTTATTTGTGCCTAAGTCTACCTGCTGTCGGTCATTTTCGCCCGCTCTTTGAATGCAATATGCTAAATTGCTTGTGCTTAGCACCGTTTGTCTTACCCCCAAGATAAGGAGATGTTGTAATGTCGACCCCGCGCCAGATACTTGCCGCTATTTTTGACATGGATGGATTGCTGATTGATTCCGAACCCCTGTGGGATCGGGCTGAACTGGACGTGATGGCCAGCCTCGGCGTCGATATCAGTCGTCGTAACGAGCTTCCCGATACCCTGGGGCTGCGCATCGATATGGTGGTTGACCTCTGGTATGCCCACCAGCCATGGGTTGGCCCGGATCGCGACGAAGTAACGGCGCGCATTATCAACCGCGCTATCTCCCTCGTAGAAGAGTATAAGCCGCTGTTACCGGGCGTACGCGACGCTATCGCCCTGTGCAAGGCGCAAGGGCTGAAAGTGGGGCTGGCCTCCGCCTCACCGCTGCATATGCTGGAAAAAGTGCTGACGATGTTCGGGCTGCGCGACAGCTTCGACGCGCTGGCCTCGGCCGAAAAGCTTCCTTACAGCAAGCCACATCCGCAGGTATATATGGACTGCGCCGCGAAACTGGGGCTGGATCCACTTACCTGTGTGGCGCTGGAAGATTCGGTTAACGGCATGGTGGCGTCCAAAGCCGCACGTATGCGCTCCATCGTTGTGCCGGCTGAAGAAGGCCGACACGATCCCCGTTTTGCCCTCGCAGACGTCAGGCTGACGTCTCTTGAAGAATTGACTGCCCGCCATCTGCGCGGGGAGTAACGCTCTTTCAGGCAGCTTCGGCTGCCTGTCTCGCTAAATCAAAACAACGTTTTACTTTATTTGCTTTTCTCATTCCAGACTCCTATTCTTACGTGCAGAATGACAATAACCTGACTTCTGAGGCGCGTATGATACTGGATGCTTTTACTCTGGCAGGAAAAGTGGCGATGGTGACCGGGTGCGATACCGGTCTGGGGCAAGGTATGGCCATTGCCCTCGCCGAGGCAGGATGTGATATCGTGGGGGTTAACCGCAAGGTTCCTGACGAAACGGCAGCGCGCGTTACGGCGCTGGGACGTCGCTTTATCGCGATTCGCGCCGATCTTGGCAAGCAGGAGAGTATTCAGAGCGTGGTGGATGCCGCAGTCGCTGAGATGGGCCGCATCGATATTCTGGTTAACAATGCCGGCACCATCCGCCGTGCTGATGCGCTGGAATTTAGCGAGAAGGACTGGGACGAGGTCATCGATCTCAATCTGAAATCGGTCTTTTTCCTCTCTCAGGCAGTGGCGAAACAGTTTATCGCGCAGGGTCAGGGCGGCAAGATTATTAACATTGCCTCCATGCTCTCCTTCCAGGGCGGCATCCGGGTGCCCTCCTATACGGCGTCCAAAAGCGGCGTGCTGGGCCTCACCCGCCTGCTGGCGAACGAATGGGCAACGCTGGGCATTAATGTGAATGCTATTGCGCCGGGTTATATGGCGACCAATAACACCCGGCAGCTTCGCGATGATGAGCAGCGCAGCCAGGCGATCCTCGACCGTATTCCGGCGGGTCGCTGGGGTCTGCCGGAGGATTTACAGGGTCCGGTGGTGTTCCTGGCCTCATCGGCCTCTGATTACGTTAACGGCCATACCCTCGCCGTAGACGGTGGCTGGCTGGCGCGCTAACCGCGCGTTTGTGACAAAGAGTTACACCGTCACCTCTTTCACACACTGTATAAAAACCCTATACTGTATGAATCGACAGTTTACTGGGTTTTATCATGACGGCGGAAGGCCACCTGCTTTTTTCACTTGCCTGTGCAGTGTTTGCCAAAAACGCTGAACTGACCCCTGTGCTGGCACAGGGGGACTGGTGGCATATTGTCCCTTCCGCCGTGCTGACCTGCCTGCTGCCGGACATAGATCATCCAAAGTCATTCCTTGGCCAGCGGCTGAAGTGGATTTCAAAACCCATCGCCAGAGCCTTTGGTCATCGCGGGTTTACCCACAGCCTGCTGGCCGTCTTCGGCCTGCTTACACTCTTCTATTTGAAGGTTCCGGAGAGCTGGATCGTCCCGGCGGATGCCATTCAGGGCATGGTGCTCGGCTACTTAAGCCATATCCTCGCCGATATGCTGACGCCAGCGGGCGTACCGCTGCTCTGGCCCTGCCGCTGGCGTTTCCGTCTGCCAATCCTCGTGCCGCAAAAAGGCAACCAGCTGGAGCGCGTTCTGTGTATGGCGCTGTTTGCGTATGCCGTGTGGATGCCGCAGACATTGCCCGAAAATGGTGCAGTGCGCTGGTCATCGCAAATGATCAACTCGCTACAATTTCAGTTCAATCGTTTTATTAATCACCAGATTGAACATTAAACCGACAATATAATCACTTTTGTCATAAACCATTCCATATGGATATAAGCGCGACATCACACTTCTGATAACCTTGCGCCAACAGGTTCGGTAAAAACCGACCGTATAATAAATCAGGAGAACGGGGATGAATTTTCCACTCATCGCGAACATTGTTGTGTTCGTCGTATTGCTATTGCTTCTCGCCCAGGCTCGCCACAAACAGTGGAGCCTGGCGAAAAAGGTACTGGTCGGTCTGGTCATGGGCGTGGTGTTTGGCCTGGCCTTACACGCCATTTACGGCTCCGATAGCCCGGTACTGAAAGATTCTATTCAGTGGTTCAACATTGTCGGTAACGGCTATGTACAGCTGCTGCAAATGATCGTTATGCCGCTGGTATTCGCCTCTATTCTGAGCGCCGTAGCCCGCCTGCATAATGCCTCTCAACTGGGTAAAATCAGTTTCCTGACCATTGGTACCCTGCTCTTCACCACGCTGATTGCGGCGCTGGTGGGTGTGCTGGTAACCAATCTGTTTGGCCTGACTGCTGAAGGTCTGGTGCAGGGTAGCGCTGAAACCGCGCGTCTGACGGCGATTGAGACCAACTACGTGGGTAAAGTGGCCGATCTGACCGTTCCGCAGATGGTGCTCTCCTTCATTCCGAAGAACCCGTTCGCTGACCTGACCGGCGCAAGCCCAACCTCCATTATCAGCGTGGTGATCTTCGCGGCATTCCTGGGCGTCGCTGCGCTCAAGCTGCTGAAGGACGATGCGCCGAAAGGCGAGCGCGTTCTGACAGCCATCGATACCCTGCAAAGCTGGGTGATGAAGCTGGTGCGTCTGGTCATGCAGCTGACGCCGTACGGTGTCCTGGCGCTGATGACCAAAGTCGTGGCAGGCTCTAACCTGCAAGACATCATCAAGCTTGGCAGCTTTGTGATCGCCTCTTATCTGGGGCTGGGCATTATGTTTGTGGTGCACGGTATCCTGCTGGGCGTGAACGGCGTTAGCCCGCTGAAATATTTCCGCAAAGTCTGGCCGGTGCTGACCTTCGCCTTCACCAGCCGTTCCAGCGCGGCATCTATCCCGCTGAACGTGGAAGCACAGACCCGTCGTCTGGGCGTACCGGAGTCTATCGCCAGCTTCTCGGCCTCCTTTGGCGCCACCATCGGGCAGAACGGCTGTGCGGGTCTCTACCCGGCGATGCTGGCCGTGATGGTTGCCCCAACCGTGGGGATTAACCCGCTGGATCCGGTCTGGATTGCGACGCTGGTGGGTATCGTGACCATTAGCTCCGCCGGTGTTGCGGGCGTGGGCGGCGGCGCGACCTTCGCTGCGCTGATCGTTCTGCCTGCGCTGGGACTGCCGGTGACGCTGGTTGCCCTGCTGATCTCTGTTGAACCGCTGATCGATATGGGGCGTACCGCCCTGAACGTGAGTGGCTCAATGACCGCCGGTACCCTGACCAGCCAGTGGCTGAAGCAGACCGACAAAACGATTCTCGACAGTGAAGAAGATGCGGAACTGGCCCATCGTTAATCACGGCTGAAATAAAAAAACCGCCTGCGGGCGGTTTTTTTATGGCTGTTATTCTTCAACCTCTTCATCCTGGCGGGTCTGCACAGCCCATCGCTGCGCCGATTCCGGCACCGTAAACGCAGGGGAGCGACGGAAGTGCTCGCCAATCAGCACGAAGGCAACGTATTTACCCCGTAACATCCAGACATCGCGAAAACCATCCACTTTCAGGGCATGGTCAGGCGGCGCGGGTTCAACGCGGGGCACATAGCTAATAACCTGGCGGTTTTGTTGACGAAGAGGTTTCATAAGCGACGGGTTCACTAAAGCAAATTCTTAAAGCAGGAAATTTCTATCATAGCCGATTCTCCCCCCACCCGTCGCGCCTGACGTGAGGCAGATGACTCCTTTCGCTAATCACTTATCTGAAAACGCTTAGTTCGCCTGCTAATTCATCACATTGTTCTATCCTTAATAGGGTTTTCAGGAACGAACAAAGGAGAATCGTGCAATGTCGAACAATGATAAACCACATCAAGCCCCTATTCATGGCACCGAAGAATCTCAACCGGGAATGGACTCACTCGCCCCTGCGGATGGCTCTCATAAACCGTCGCCGGGCCTGTCCGCGCCGGGCGAGCAACCTACTGCACCGGGAAGCATGAAGTCACCCGATGCGGACAACGAAAAGTTAAAATCTCTCGACCCGCACCGCAAAGGGGGTGAAGGCTATGCGCTGACCACCAATCAGGGCGTGCGCATCGCCGATGACCAGAACTCCCTGCGCGCCGGAACGCGCGGCCCGACGCTGCTGGAAGATTTCATCCTGCGGGAAAAAATCACCCATTTCGACCATGAGCGTATTCCTGAGCGTATCGTTCACGCTCGCGGCTCCGCGGCGCACGGCTATTTCCAGCCGTACAAGAGCCTGAAGGCGATCACGAAGGCGGATTTCCTTTCCGATCCGAACAAAATCACACCGGTATTTGTGCGCTTCTCTACAGTACAGGGCGGCGCGGGTTCGGCCGATACGGTGCGTGATATCCGCGGCTTCGCCACCAAATTCTATACCGAAGAGGGCATTTTCGACCTCGTCGGGAATAACACCCCGGTTTTCTTCATTCAGGATGCGCATAAGTTCCCTGACTTTGTCCATGCGGTAAAACCAGAGCCACACTGGGCCATACCGCAGGGACAAAGTGCGCATGACACCTTCTGGGACTACGTCTCCCTGCAACCGGAAACCCTTCACAACGTGATGTGGGCGATGTCTGACCGGGGGATCCCACGCAGCTATCGCACCATGGAAGGGTTTGGTATTCATACCTTCCGTCTGATTAACGCTGAAGGCAAAGCGACGTTTGTGCGTTTCCACTGGAAACCGGTCGCGGGGAAAGCATCCCTGGTGTGGGATGAAGCACAGAAGCTGACCGGGCGCGATCCGGACTTCCACCGTCGCGAACTGTGGGAATCCATTGAAGCCGGTGATTTCCCGGAATACGAGCTGGGGTTACAGCTGATCCCGGAAGAGGACGAGTTCAAATTCGACTTCGACCTGCTCGACCCGACCAAGCTTATTCCTGAGGAGCTGGTGCCGGTTCAGCTAGTGGGCAAAATGGTGCTTAACCGCAACCCGGATAACTTCTTCGCGGAGAATGAGCAGGCTGCGTTCCACCCGGGCCATATTGTGCCGGGGCTGGATTTCACCAACGATCCGCTGCTACAGGGCCGTCTGTTCTCTTACACCGATACGCAGATCAGCCGTCTCGGTGGACCGAACTTCCACGAAATTCCTATCAACCGTCCGACCTGCCCGTACCATAACTTCCAGCGTGACGGGATGCATCGCCAGGATATCGATACCAACCCGGCGAACTACGAGCCAAACTCCATTAACGATAACTGGCCGCGTGAAACCCCGCCGGGGCCAAAACGTGGCGGATTTGAGTCGTATCAGGAGCGCGTGGACGGAACAAAAATTCGCGAGCGCAGCCCGTCATTCGGCGAATATTACGCTCAGCCTCGCCTGTTCTGGAACAGCCAGACCCCGATTGAACAGCAGCACATTATCGGCGGTTTCAGCTTTGAGCTGAGCAAAGTGGTGCGTACCTACATTCGCGAGCGCGTGGTCGACCATCTGGCGCATATTGATATCCAGCTTGCTCAGGGCGTGGCGAATAATCTCGGCATCACGCTGACTGACGAGCAATGCCATGCCGCACCGCCAAAAGACGTGAACGGGCTGAAGAAGGATCCGTCCCTGAGCCTGTACGCGGTACCTGGCGGGTCAATTAAAGGCCGCGTAGTGGCTATCCTGCTGAATGATAAACCGCGCGCCAGCGACGTGCTGGGGATCATGAAGGCGCTCAAAACCCAGGGCGTACATGCCAAACTGCTTTACTCCCGCATGGGTGAAGTGACAGCCGACGATGGCTCTGTCCTGCCAATTGCCGCGACCTTCGCCGGGGCACCGTCGCTGACGGTTGACGCGGTGATTATGCCGTGCGGCGACGTTGAGAGCCTGCTCGGTAACGGTGATGCCGCCTATTATCTGCTGGAAGCCTATAAGCACCTGAAGCCAATCGCCCTGGCAGGCGATGCGCGGAAGTTTAAATCTCTGCTGAAGGTACCGGATCAAGGGGAAGAAGGCATTGTCGAAGGTGATAACATTGACGATGCGTTTATGACCCGGTTGTTTGACCTGCTTGCCGCCCACCGCGTGTGGTCGCGCAGCAGTAAGATTGACCAGATACCGGCGTAAAAAAAAGCCGGGTGGCGCTGCGCTTACCCGGCCTACATTTCGATTGCTTTTGTAGGCCCGGTAAGGCGAAGCCGCCACCGGGCTTTAACTCAAAGATCCCTGAACGTCCCCAGACGATACCCACGCTCGGCAATCGCGTACTTTAACGACGCCGACGTCAGCACATCCAGTTCTGCCAGACGCGGCCAGCAGTAGGCGCTCTTACGTACGATGTTATCGACAAACGCCGGGTGCGCCATTACCTCAAGCGAGCGCTCCCCTTTTGCGGCGGAGTCATCCAGCACCTTCAGGAACAGCGCTTCGTCGATCTCGTCGCCATAAAATGCGCTGCTGAACCCCTCCGTTGACGTCACCGCGACGTCCGGCAACCCGCGCACCTCACGATCCACGCGCATCGCCACGCCTTTACGTTGCACAAACTCTGCCACAAGCGGGAAAATCGCCGGGATCATATGCACATGATGATGGCTGTCAATATGGGTAGGCTCGCGGCCAAACACATCCACAAAGCGGTTAAACTGGCAATCCAGCTCGCGGGCAATCTCATCGAGCGGCAGAGCGTCCTGCTCCGCCATTTCCCAAATCCATTTCCCCAGCTGGCCGTCGCGCGTCAGGCCCGGCATTGGCGAAAGGGGCAACCCAAGCGTCAGCACAAAGTGCATGCCCACGCCCAGCTCGGGCAGCTCACGGCTTAACTGCGCCGCATGTTCCACCGCCTCACCGTTGATGAGCGCTGTTGTAGAGGTCACGACGCCCCGGCGACAGGCTTCAATAATGCCGTAGTTCTGCCCTTTTGACAGGCCAAAATCATCGGCATTGACGATCAGCAGGTTTTCCATCGCGCCTCCTCTTAACGGTGTGTGAGTTTCAGTTTCTCAACCGTTGCAGCAAAGTTTGGCAGCCATTTTTCATGCGCCAGGATCATCTCACCCGCGAGTTTTTCAGCGTCACGGTCAGAATGCACCAGCGGGCTGAGGTTCAGCGCCAGCAGCACGTCATTCAGTTCGCCGCTCAGGGCCGCATTGCTCGCCGCCACTTCAAAGCCTTTGATGGTGTGAATCAGGCCCATCACCTTATCGTCGAAGTGGGTAATGCGGGGATGTGGTTTTGCACCCTCGCGCCCAAGAATGCAGGTCATCTCAACGGCCCAGTCTGCCGGGATATTGTCGATGTGCCCGTGATGGGGAACGTTTACATAGTGCTCGGCCTGCTTGTCATTGTAAATGGCGTTAATCACTTCACACGCGGCATCCGAATAGTATGCCCCGCCGCGCTGCTCCAGCTCTTTCGGTTTGACGTTCAGGTTCGGATCTTTATACAAATCAAAAAGCTGCTTCTCTACTTTCTGTACAACCTGAGCGCGTGCGCCACCTTTGTAGTATTCGCCCATTTCAATGGCCAGCATCTCTTTCTGCTTGAAGTAGTAGAGTAGATACGAGCACGGCAGCAGATTCAGGGAGCGGATCAGCCCTTCGCTGAACGGCAGATCGAAAATGTTTTTCACCGAGGCCGCGGTCAGGCGACCAGAGGCGACGCCGTCGAGCAGTTCCGCAAAGCGCGATTGCCCGTTCACTATCACATCTTTGATAAAGACCATGTGATTCAGGCCGAACAGATCAATGGAGAGATCATCGTTATCGGTCAGTTCCAGTACATCGCGGATGAACATCTTCATGCCAATCGGAATATTGCAGACGCCGATAAAGCGTTTGAAACCGGTGTGGCGATAGACTGCCTCGGTGACCATCCCGGCCGGGTTGGTAAAGTTGATCACCCAGGCGTTCGGGCAGATCTCCTCCACGTCTTTAATGATGTCAAAAATGACCGGAATAGTACGCAGGCCTTTAAACAGGCCACCTGCCCCGTTGGTTTCCTGGCCCAGATAACCGTGGCTCAGCGGAATGCGCTCGTCCAGCTCACGCGCCTTCAGCTGGCCGACGCGCAGCTGCGTGGTCACGAAGTCAGCATCTTTCAGTGCCAGGCGGCGATCCAGCGTTTTATGCACGGTTAAGGGCACGCCCGCTTTTTCAACCATGCGTTTGCACAGTTCAAAGATAATATTCAGCTTCTCCTGACCTTCTTCAACATCCACCAGCCATAATTCGCTGACCGGTAATTCATGATACCGTTTCAGGAAACCTTCAAGTAATTCCGGGGTATAGCTGCTGCCGCCACCAATGGTTACGACTTTTAATTTCTGTTGCATAATATCTCCCTTAGCATATCAGGTTAATCGCCTGCAAGGTATAGCGTACTCTTCCCGCTATTTGGGCAAGCCATTACGTCACTGTTCCTGGCGGATAAACCGCCGAAAGTTAATTAATTACCGTTAAATTTTTGCGGTAACTGTTCGGTGTGAATGAAGTCAATTTTTTAAAGGTTTTAATAAACAGGCTGGGGCTGCTGTAACCCGATTCGTAAGCGATATCGGTGACAGAGTAGTTAGTAATTTCCAGCTGTTTTTTGGCAAAGTTAATGCGGATTTCATTAATGATTTGCACAGGCGTTTTACGGTAATAACGCTGCGTGGCGCGCGTCAAATATTCCTGCGATTTACCCGACAGCGCCACCATATTCTCCAGGGCGTTATCGCTGAACTGTCCTTTATCGTGCATCAGCTCCACGGTACTGCGCAGCCACTGAGGAATATCATCCACCACCTGCTGTTCTTCACGGTGATGGCGGAGGCGATTCATGACGTAGAACGTCACGGTTTCAATAAATTCATCAAATTCATTGTCGCGGAAATTCAGCGATGCGATAACCGTTTCAATCCAGGTCATAAACTCATTTTTAACGCGATACACCTGTGACGCCACAAAGCAGAACGGCACCAGCGGCAGATAGTGCTTCTCGAAGAAACGCCTGCTCACCCCTACGTTCAGAATGCGTGTCGCACCAAACTCATAAAAGCTCTGGTGATAAGATCCCATTGGCAGGAAGACGAAATCGCCACGCTCAAGCAGGACGCGCTTACCGTTGATCTCCTGATAGTAGCGGCCGGTCAGAACAATCGTGAACTCGTAGTAGTCATGCTGGTGCAGACCGCTGGCGCTCTCCGTTTTGTTGTAAATCACCACGTGAAAATTTTTGCCATTAAACAGCTGTTGCTCATGTGCGGTTTTGATTTCCATCGTGCTGACCTCCTGCTACTTCAACTGACTTATTGCATCTTCTCGTGAAGCTCGATGAGCTCCGCGACCAGCTCGCGTGCCAGCATGGAGGTCATCAGATGATCCTGCGCATGTACCAGCACCAGACTCACTTTCATCTTCCCTTCGCCCTGGTCGCTTTCGATGAGCTTCGTCTGCACCAGATGCGCTTCGTTTAACGCTGTACGGGACTGCTCCATCATGGTTTTCGCGGCAACGAAGTCGCCCTGCTTAGCCTGCTTAAGCGCCGCATACGCCAGGCTGCGTGCCTGCCCGGAGTTGATGATGAGGCCCATCACCACCTCTTCCAGATCATTCTCTGCGGTTTCTTCGGCAACGATACTCTCTAAATCTAACATCTTTAAGCTCCTTTCCGCTGGCGCGGGTTGCCCCGCGCCGTGCAATTTTAGAATTTCAGTGCGAGGGCGATATCCTCTTCGCTCTCTTCTTCATCGATAACCGTTGCGGCCTTGTTCGCAATCGCCACGAACGGCATGTAGAGCAGGGTTGCAATCCCGAGGTTGAATATCGCCAGCAGGAAGGCCGCCACGCTACCGTTGGTGTTGAAGAACGCGCCCAGACCAGCCGGCATCGTCCACGGCGCAATGTTGGTCACCGGCGGGATAATGCCCAGGTAGTACGCCGTCAGCGTAATCGCGGCCAGCAGCGGCTGAACCAGGATGAAGGGAATGAACATCACCGGGTTCATGATAATTGGCAGACCAAACAGGATCGGCTCGTTAATCTGGAAGATGCCTGATGGCAGGGCCAGCTTCGCAACCTGACGATGGTCGGCGCGGCGAGAGACAATAAAGACCGCGATGATCAGACCCAACGTCGCCCCGGTACCGCCCAGGAAGATATAGGAGTCAAGCATCGGCTTCGCCCACACATGGAAGGTTTTACCGGCCGCCAGCGCCGCATCGACGGAGCCGTACTGCTGGTAAAGCGCGACGTTTTCCAGTGCCCATGGGGTCATAATACCGCTGTCCAGCGCCGCCAGTGCCAGTGAACCATGCACGCCAAAGAACCACAGCAGGGAGGTAAAGATGACATACGCCCAACCGACCACGCTACCCATCGACGCCAGCGGCGTTGAGATAGAGTCCATAATGATCTGGTGGAAGTTTGTGCCCCAGTGAGAGAGCGCCCAGGCAATAATCCCCATGATGGAGAGAATAATGAAGCCCGGAATCAACGCGGAAAATGAACGAGAAACAGAGGCCGGAACGCTATCCGGCAAGCGGATAACCCAGTTACGGCGAATAATGAAGGTGAACATTTCGGCCACCACCAGCCCGATAATAATACCGGAAATGATGTTTGCCCCACCCAGCCAGTTGGCGCCAACGGCATAAGCGTCGCCCACGCTGTACGGTGTGACGGTCATGAACGCGGCAATGGACAGTAAGCCTGCCGCCAGCGGATCCACTTTACGCTCTTCCGCCAGCGCCATTCCGATAAAGAAAGGCGCCATTAGCGACATAATACCCAACGTACCGTTGTATACGTTGCCGCCAATGGCTTTTAAACCATTAAGGGTTTCAATAGTTGAAGCATCTAACCTAATTCCTAATGAATAAAAAAAGGAACCTTCTCCAAAGCTCAGAAAAACGTTGTTAATTAAAACGAACATTGCCCCGGCTAATGTCAACGGCATTAATTTAATAAAGCCGTTCTTAATGGCATTAACGTGAGGCTGCTTTCCTATTTTAACAGCAAAAGGAAGGAGTACCTTTTCAAGTGAAGCGATGACTTTACTCATAGGAAAATACCCTTAAATGCCGCAACGACCGTTACGGCGTATTGTGTGTGAAATAACTCTTTGACGGGAAAAATAAAAAATTAATTAGCAGCTTTTTTAATCGCCGCAACGGCAGCTTTTAATACACCTAAACCATCAATCTTGCCGTATAAAACGGAATCGATCACTTCGACCGGCTTATTGGGTAGCAGACGCTGAATTTCTGGCAGCATATAAGCGATTTGCGGCCCGAGTAAAATAACGTCGGCTGTCTGACCCTTCTCGCCCGCCAGCGTTTCCGGAAACGCCTCAATCACCACAGGGACTTCATATTTTTCGGCCTGCGCGCGCATTTTGGAAACCAGCAGCGAAGTGGACATGCCCGCAGAGCAAAACAGATAGATATGTTTCTTTTCCATGATAACTTCCCTCTTGTTTGGCTACCCGCCGTCTCGCTATCACTCGACTCGCTATCCTGGCTGACGGGCAGTGTGCTGAACATTGTTTGTCGTTGAAGTGAGTATACGCAATGGTACAGGGAGGGGATAATTCTGGATAGACTGAAATTGTCTCTCATTGACCTGGCTTGTTGACTACCTTCACATTTCAGGCAAATAATTCGCGCCAAGAAATAAGATTCACGTATGCATAAAAAAACCGGCCTTCCGGCCGGTTTGTTAACGCTCTCAGGCAAGCAGGCTTACTGTGCCTTAGGTGCCTGTGGGTCGGTGTCGTATTCGGCACAGGTCTGGTAACCAGAATTGATCACGTGACCCGTATCATCCAGGGCGACAAAATAGGTCTCTGCCTTACCATCACGTTGACCCAGAATATAGGTCTGGCAGGTACCACGCGCGTGGATCATAGTGACTTCTGAAGAAGGTTTACCGGCAATGGCTGCAACCTGGGAACGCGTCATGCCTTTTTTGACGTCTTTTACCACTGGCTGTGTGAACTGATCTTTAGTGCGATCGTAAGCTGTACACCCTGCCAGCATAGTCAGTACCGCCGCTGCGCTTAAAATTCCTGCTACGTTCTTGTTCATATTCCGTCCTCTTGTTTATCAGCGTGTTAACTAAGCATGGGATAAAAATTACTATTGTTCAACTTTGCGAGTTACGCCAGACGAATTTCGGAAAATTCTAATAAAACAACGGTAAGCTGCTAAATCGCTGTAAAACAGTACACTCAAAACTGTGATCCTTGTCGTTTCCCCGACAAAGGGTTAGTTTTAACAGATCACACTTTCTGTTTGGTTCTGCATAGGGAGGGCGTAATGGCTCTGCAACAAGAAATTATTCAGGCGCTGGGCGCGAAACCTGCGATTGATGCCAATGAAGAGATCCGTCGTAGCGTTGATTTTTTGAAAGCTTACCTGTCTGCACACCCTTTCCTGAAGACGCTGGTGCTGGGCATCAGCGGCGGTCAGGATTCCACTCTGGCCGGTAAGCTGAGCCAGATGGCCATCTCCGAGCTGCGTGACGAGACCGGTGACACCGCGCTGCAATTTATTGCCGTACGTCTGCCGTATGGCGTGCAAGCCGACGAGCAGGACTGTCAGGATGCGATTGCGTTTATTCAGCCGGACCGTGTTCTTACCGTAAACATCAAAGGTTCGGTACTGGCCAGCGAGCAGGCCCTGCGTGAAGCCGGTATTGAACTGAGCGATTTTGTCCGCGGCAACGAGAAAGCCCGTGAGCGCATGAAAGCGCAGTACAGTATCGCAGGGATGACCAAAGGGGTCGTCGTCGGCACTGACCACGCCGCGGAAGCCATCACCGGCTTCTTCACCAAATACGGCGATGGCGGCACGGATATCAACCCCCTCTTCCGCCTGAACAAGCGTCAGGGTAAGCAACTGCTGGCGGCGTTGGGCTGCCCGGAGCACCTGTATAAGAAGGCGCCAACGGCGGACCTGGAGGACGATCGCCCTTCCCTGCCGGATGAAGCGGCGCTGGGCGTTACGTATGACAACATCGATGATTATCTGGAAGGCAAAACGCTCGACGAAGGTACCGCTAAAATTATCGAAGGCTGGTATCTGAAAACCGAGCATAAGCGCCGTCCGCCCATTACGGTGTTTGATGATTTCTGGAAAAAGTAAAAGCAAAACGGTAACTCCGCTTTGCAGGCCGGGTAAGGCGTAGCCGCCACCTGGCTCTTTTTTAACCACCAAACACCTGCTACACTGTATGCCTGAACAGTATATGGAGCAGTATGTGAGCAGGCGTCAATCCGCCCCGCGTCTTGAGTTCGAAGCGGCGGCTATCTACGAATATCCCGAGCATCTTCGCCCCTGGCTTGAGGCACTGCCTAAACAGCCTGGCGTCTATTTCTTCCACGGCGACAGCGACACCATGCCGCTCTATATCGGCAAAAGCGTGAATATCCGCAGCCGGGTGATGTCGCACCTGCGTACGCCGGATGAAGCATCGATGCTCAGGCAGTCCCGGCGGATCACCTGGATCGAGACGGCAGGCGAACTGGGCGCGCTTCTGCTCGAAGCCCGGCTCATCAAGGAACAGCAGCCGCTGTTTAACAAACGCCTGCGCCGCAACCGCCAGCTGTGTTCCTTGCAGATTAACGCAGGAAAACCGCAGGTCGTTTATGCCCGGGAAGTGGATTTTTCGCATGAACCCAATCTTTACGGTCTGTTTGCCAACAAACGTGCCGCACTGCAAACCCTGCAATCCCTGGCTGATGAATTACAGCTTTGTTACGGCCTGTTAGGACTGGAAGCCACCACCCGTGGTCGCGCCTGTTTCCGCTCAGCGCTGAAACGCTGCGCCGGGGCGTGCTGTGGAAAAGAGAGCGTTGAAGAACATCATGCCCGGTTTATGGCTGGCCTTGCCTCTATCAGCGTTAACTGCTGGCCGTGGGAAGGCGCGGTGGCGCTGAAAGAAACCCGCGATGGGATGACGCACTATCACATCATCCGCAACTGGCTCTGGCTTGGCGCCGTTGAAAATCTGGATGACGCTACCGCTCTGCTGCGCACCCCTGCCGGTTTCGATCAGGATGGTTACAAAATTCTCTGCAAGCCACTGTTAACCGGAAAATATGAGATCATCGTCCTCAATGACCCGGCAGCCAGGTAATTTCACTGAACAGCAGCGACCCCTTCGTTTCCAGTAAACGGAGGGTATGACTGCCCGCTTCCCAGCTGGCGCCCTGATCGGCGGTCAGTAATTTGTCGCCCAGTTGCCAGGCGCCGCTTAATACGAATGCCACCCCACCGCGTGATGCGAAGGTAGTGAACGTCCGGGTAGCAACGCGCACCTTTGCCTGGCAGCAATCCCGTCGGGTCATGATGTTGAAGTCCATCGACATCTGCCCCTCTGTGAGCACGGCTTTCACCGCCAGATCGCCCGCAAATCGGTAAGGCTGATGATGCTTCAGGGTATGACAAAACGCCCTGCCTGCATCCAGGGTCACCTCACCGCCCTCCAGCAGCGTAATCACCCGGTCAACGCCCGGGAACGCGGAAAATTCGCCGTTACTGGCGATGGAGGCAATACTGGCCCGCCAGAAAAAATCCCGCGTCGCGGGAGGAAAACAGCAAATCTCACGCGTCTCACCCGCACCATTACGCCAGAGACTGACCGGCATTTTACGGATATCAAAGAATTCCATGACCACTCCTGAAGGACGCACCGTGCGCCAGGGCATTTTCACAGACGTATTATCGGCAGCAGTCAGGCCAGACCTTAGGCATGGGATAAAAGAAAAACCGCCGGTCCTGTCCACAGCGTTTTCGCTTTTGTAGACAGGAGCCCGGCGGTCTTAAGAGAGTGAACCGATTATTCGGTTGGTGCAGGCATTTTACCTTCCGGCGCTGCACGTTCTGTCAGACGCTTCTCAAAATTGGCATTAAATTGCTTTTTCTGTTCCGGCGTCAGAATGTTGTAAATCTTGTTCTGGGTTTCCATGTGGGCCAGCATGCGCGCTTTATGCTGCTCGGCCATTTTGTCGATCTGCGCTTCCGCTTTTGCTTTATCGAAGCTGTCGCTGGCAATGATGTCATGCATTGCGCGGCGCTCTTCCAGCGGAGGACGTTTCATCTGGTCACGCTGGCTTTTCATGATGTCGCGGATCTGCTGCTTCTGCGCATCGGTGAGGTTCAGATCTTTAAACATCATCATCTCATGGTGCATACCCGGCTTGCCTTTATGATGCATCATCATTTTGCCTTCCGTCGGCGCGGCGGTAGTGGTCGCGGTATCGGCGGCGAACGCCATGCTGGTAGCGCCCAGAGCCAGGGTAGAGGCAACAAACAGTGCAGTTAATTTACGCATAATGTCTTTCCTTACTTTCAGTTATTCTTCGGCGCTATGCCGTGTTGACGAGATTAACTTTACGGGGTTTATCGTCAATTAGTCAGAGCAACGGTAAAACAATGAAAGTGTAAAAAACAACTTTTCGCCAATTGTGGAGAAATTAAGGAAAAAGCGTGGAGAGATGAAACAAAAATATTCAACAGGATGATTTTAAAGAGATTATGGAGAAGTATAGCGAAGTGCCGTTTAATAATAAAGCAATTCTCCAGGAATATTCCGCAAACAATACCAGAGCGCTTTTAACGCTAAGAAATTTATTCTTCATTTCCCCTCCGGTCTGCGCGAGGGGAGACGATCAGGGCATTTTTTCCAGCATCAGGCCAGCTCGCAAACCAAACGCGACCGACGGATTAGGAAATAAAACATATTCCGTGGATTTCTGTACCGCATAGCGCGTCTCACCATCTTCTGCCAACAGGACGCCCTGGCGAAACGGCGTAAAGTTCAGCGTATGGGGCGCCATATGAAGCTGGAAAGCCTTGCTTTGACGCGTGATCTGCTGCACGACCCGATAGCGCACGACGGGTTCCCGGGTGGGTTCCGGCGCAACCCCGGCGAGCAACGCCCGAAGCGCCTGATGCGTAGGGGCAAAACGCGTCAGGTCGTTTTGCCCGAACGGCAGCGCTTTTCCCAGCTCCAGGGTGCAGGATAACGCACCAACATTCTCGCAGGTGAAGTGGGTAAACGTGCCGCCTGGCGTCTGGTGGAAGACCAGCGCCTCCAGCCCCGCGTCGCCAAGCCAGGTCAGAAACGCCTCATCCCACGGCTGATGACGCTGCGGTAACACGCCAAAACGCACGTGGTACGAGGCGCGAATGGCCGTATGCAGATCGAGGTGCCAGCGCGTTTCCCCCGCCCCGGCAAAAAACGCCGTGACCACCTTCTCCAGCCATTGCGCGCGTGTCGTCTCATCACTCTGTGGAAACTGCGCCCAGCGACCACCAAACATGCGGTTGATGTCGCTCACGAGATACCGTTTATTTTGCGCCAGCGCAGGCGGATTTCCCAGCACCACCAGCAGACGGCAGTGCAGCGTGATCTCTGCGCGAAACAGCGCGCGCAGCAAAAGATCGACAATCTCCACGGGCGCGGTTTCGTTTCCGTGAATGCCGGTCGTAAGCAGCAGCGACAGATCATATTCCCCCGTCGGCGTCAGTTCAAGCACGCCCGGCCCCAGCCATCGCCAGTGGAACGAGGGGCCTTCCCCCTCGTGCCGCTCCGGTGTCTCTTCGGCCAGCGTCAGCGCCAGTAAGTTTTCCATATCATCTCCTTAGCGCTGGAACGGATAAACCGATCCCAGTTGCAGGATGGTCGATAATGCATCCAGCGCCTCGCGGCCTTCGCGCAGCAGCTGCGGATCAACCAGATCGGCCTGAACCAGACGGTCGCGATAATAGCGGTCCACCCAGTCATTGAGGGTATTGAACAGCGTGTCGTTCATCATTACCGCCGGATTCACGGCCTGCATCTCCTCCGGCGTTAACACCACGCGCAGTCGCAGGCACGCCGGTCCCCCGCCGTTGGCCATACTTTCCCGCAGATCAAACACGCGCAGTTCATCAATCGGGTTATCCGCCTGCACCAGTTCGCTCAGATAGCGCCAGACGCCCTGATGGTTGCGGGACTCCTGCGGCAGCACCAGCATCATGCTGCCATCATCCCGGCTCAGCAGCTGGCTGTTGAACAGATACGTTTCGACCGCATCCTGCACGCTTACCGCCTGCGTGGGCACCTGAATCGGCATAAATCCCGGCACGCGTTCGCGCAGCGTGGCCAGCAACTTTTCCTGATGGGCAAACGCCTGCTCGTGGCAGAACAGTACCTGACGGTTGGAAACGGCAATGACGTCGTTATGAAACACGCCCTGGTCGATCACCTGCGGATTTTGCTGGGCAAAAATCACCTGAGAAGGATTAACCTGGTTCAGCCGCGCAACCGCCTGGCTTGCGGCTAAAGTTTGTCTCGCCGGATAACGAACCGGCGCGGCGTGGCCGCCCTCTTCCCGTCCATAGATAAACAGCTGCAAACCCGGCTCGCCATAGTCGCCGCCCAGACGATTGTGGTTTGCCGCCCCTTCATCGCCAAACATCGCGACCTGCGGCAGCGCCGAATGTACCTCGAAATGCGCTTCATGATTAAAAATGGCGCGCAGCACGCGCCCGGTGGTCTCCGCTTCGCTGGCGCGGTGGAATTTGTTGTTCAGGTTAGCAACGGTCAGATGCACTTTGCCGTCCAGCGTATCCGCCGACGGCGCAACGGTGGCGGCATTCGCCACCCACATCGAGGAGGCTGAACTGGCCGCCGAAAGCAGGTGTGGCGTCTGCGTGCCTGCTTTTTCCACCACCTGTTCATCCGTACCGCTGAACCCCAGCTGGCGCAGCACGTCCACGTTTGGTCGCTCCTGAGGCGGGATCACCGCCTGCGGGAAACCGGCATCGGACAACGCCTTCATTTTCAACAGACCCTGCTTCGCCGCCAGCTTCGGGTTCGAGACCTGGAAACGGTGCTTCGTCGAGGCTTCATTGCCGAACGATAGCCCGGCATAGTGGTGCGTCAGCCCCACGAGGCCGTCAAAGTTAACCTCACGCGCTTTCATGGGCGTCACCCTCTGTAAAATCCAGCCCCGGATTCAGCGTCTCCGGCAGCGTCAGCGCCGGGGTTTCCAGGCTTGCCATCGGCCACGCGCAGTAATCGGCGGCATACCAGGCGCTGGCGCGATGGTTGCCCGACGCCCCTACGCCACCAAACGGCGCGGTGCTCGCCGCACCGGTCAGCGGTTTGTTCCAGTTCACGATCCCGGCGCGCGCTTCAAGCAGCAGTTGTTCGAATTTCTCGCGATGCGGCGATATCAGGCCGCTCGACAGGCCGTAGCGGGTGTTGTTGGCCATCTCGATCGCCGACTCAAAATCGTCATAGCGCCAGACGCACAGCAGCGGGCCAAAGACCTCTTCATCCGGCACGTTGCTCGTCGCACTCATCTCAATAATCCCCGGCGTCAGCAGCGACGTGCCCGGCTGAACCAGCTTCGGCTCCAGCAGGGTTTTCGCCCCGCGCGCCACGTGCTCCTGCCACGCTTTCAGCACGTTCAGCGCCGCCTGCGCGGAGATCAGCCCGCCGATAAACGGCTGCGGCTCGGCATCCCATTTCGCGGGAACCAGACGCGCGCTCACCTCCACCAGACGCTTCAGGAACGCATCCCCCTGCGCGCCGCGCTTAACCAGCAGGCGGCGGGCGCAGGTGCAGCGCTGTCCGGCGGTAATGAACGCCGACTGAATGGTCAGATGGACCGCGGCATCGATATCATCCGGATCTTCCACAATCAGCGGGTTGTTGCCGCCCATCTCCAGCGCCAGAATTTTTTCCGGCTGCCCCGCCAGCTGACGATGCAGCTGATACCCCGTTCCGGCACTGCCGGTGAACAGCAAACCGTCAATGTCGCTCAGCGCACTCAGCGCCTGACCTGTTTCACGCCCGCCCTGCACCAGATTCAGCACCCCCGGCGGCAGCCCCGCCTGCTCCCAGAGTTTTATGACTGCTTCTCCGGTTAAGGGGGTTAACTCACTCGGCTTGAAGATGACGGTATTCCCCGCCAGCAGCGCAGGCACAATGTGCCCGTTCGGCAGATGTCCGGGGAAGTTATACGGGCCAAACACCGCCAGCACCCCGTGCGGACGGTGGCGCAGCGTGGCGGCGCCGTCTGGCATCTCGGTATGCTGCTCGCCGGTGCGGGTATGGTACGCCTTCACCGATATCGCGATTTTGTTGATCATCGCCGTGACTTCGGTTGTTGCCTCCCAGCGCGGCTTGCTGGTTTCGCAGGCAATGATGCGGGTCAGCTCGGCTTTATTGGCCTCCAGCAGCGCAGCAAATTTCTCAACCAGCGCCTGGCGCTCGGAGAATGGCCGTTTCGCCCATGCCGGAAACGCGCGGCGTGCAGCCTGGCAGGCCTGCTCAACCTGCCCGGCGCTGGCGTCGTTCCCCGACCAGAGCACCTCCTGGCCGACCGGGTTAGTTTTTGTCCGCGCGTCACCTTCGCCCGTTACCCAGTCACCGTTAATCCATAGAGTCATGCTGTTTTCTCCTCAGGGCAGAGCCGCACCAGGCGAACCGTGTCGCCAGCGTTACATTTCAGGGCATCCAGTTGCGCAGCCGTCAGTACCAGACGCTCGCATGTTGGGTTGGTTCGCACCAGCATGGCGCGGAAGTTGGTGTAATTCTCGTTCGAGACCAGGCAGGCTGGCCACTCGCCCGGCGCGGGCTGGCCTTCTGAAACCTCAACCAGGCGGCTTTTACGGATGGCGCGAACGCGGTCAATGTCGCATTCCAGCGTCGGGCCGCCGTCGAAGATGTCGACGTAGTTACGGTAGCGAAATCCCTCTTTCTCCAGCACTGCGCGGGCCGGGGCGGTTTGCGGGTGAACTTCGCCGATCACCGCCTGCGCTTCAGGGGTTAAGAAATGGGTATAAATAGGATGCTTCGGCATCAGCTCGGCGATAAACGCCTTCTGACCGGTACCGCACAGGTAATCCGCCCGGCTAAATTCCATGGAGAAGAAGCGTTCGCCCAGACTCTCCCAGAACGGCGAGTAGCCCGTCTCATCAATTACGCCGCGCATCTCCGCGACCACTTTTTCGTTGAAGCGGTCGCGAAAGGCGGCCATAAACATAAAGCGCGATTTGGAGAGCAGATAACCGTTGCCCTCTTTGCGCCAGTCCGGATCGAGAAACAGGGTGCAGAGTTCGCTGGCGCCGGTATGGTCATTACAGAGGAAGAGCGTCGGCAGCGCGTTGTAAACGTTCAGCTCTTTCGAGGCGTGGACCATCGTGCCGACCCGGTAGTTGTACCACGGATCGTTAAGCCCGACGGCCACCTCGATGGCGCAAATCCCCGCCACGGTTCCCGTGCCGTTATCTTCCAGCACGAACACATAGCCCTGTTCGCTTTTTGGCAACGTCCCCTGCCAGGTTTGCAGGGAGCGCTCAATGCGCGCCGACAGCGTTTTTTCATCGGCAGGCAGCGAGGTTAGCCCGCCCCCTGTCTTACCGGCAAGCTGCATAAGCCCGGCGAGATCGCCGTGCGCAACGGGACGGATGACCATCATGATGACACCCCGGACTTCACCTGTTCGCAGGCCAGCGCAAAACGATCTAACCCGGTTCTGACCTCTTCCTCGCTGACGATCAGCGCAGGGGCAAACCGCACCACGTTAGCACCGGCAATCAGCACCATTACGCCCTGCTTTGCCGCTTCCTGTGAAATCAGCTTCGCTTTGCCGGCAAACTCAGGGGCAAGCTCACAGCCTATTAACAGCCCCAGACCGCGGATCTCTTTGAACAAGCCGGTCTGGTTATTGATGGCAGTAAGGCGCTCAACAAACCACTGGTGACGCTGCTTCACGCCGTTCAGCACCTCAGGGGTGTTGATGATATCCAGCACCTGTCCGGCGACAGCGGTTGCCAGCGGGTTGCCGCCGTATGTGGTGCCATGAGTGCCCACGGTCATCACGCTGGCGAATTTATCGGTGGTCAGCATCGCCCCCACCGGGAAACCGCCGCCGAGCGCTTTGGCTGTTGAGAGCACATCCGGGGTCACGCCATAGTGCATGTAGGCGTACAGCTCACCCGTGCGGCCCACGCCGGTCTGGACTTCGTCAAAAATCAGGACCGCGTTATGCCGATCGCACAGCTCGCGCAGCCCTTGCAGGAACGCTTTCTGGGCGGGCATGACGCCGCCTTCCCCCTGCATGGGCTCGACAATCACCGCACAGGTGGTGTCGTCAATCAGCTCGCTGGCAGAGTGTAAATCGTTATACGCCGCATGCCGGATATCCGGCGGCAGCGGCGCAAAATCCTGAGAATATGAGGGCTGACCACCCGCGCTGACGGTAAACAGCGTGCGGCCATGGAAGGCATTTTTAAAGGCTACGATGCCGCTCTTGTGCGCGCCGAATTTATCGTGCGCATATTTGCGCGCCAGCTTCAGCGCCGCTTCGTTCGCTTCCGCGCCGGAGTTACAGAAAAAGACTTTTTCTGCGAAAGTGGCGTCGATCAGCTTCTTCGCCAGACGCAATGCCGGTTCGTTGGTATAACCGTTGCCGGTATGCCAGAATTTCGCCGCCTGGTCATTCAGCGCCTGCCGCAGCGCCGGGTTTGCATGCCCCAGCGCATTCACCGCAATCCCACCCGCAAAGTCGATATACTCTTTGCCCTGCTGATCCCACAGGCGAGAGCCTTCCCCACGTACCGGAATAAAAGCCGCCGGAGCGTATACCGGCATCATCCATTCATCGAAATTTTCACGCGTAACTGACAGAGACATAGCGACCTCATCCGGTAAATAAAAGGTTGTTTAAATGTTAAATAATTGAGTGTTTGCACTGTGAATGTAGATTGCAGCGTTCGTGCCAGCCAGCGATAAAAATGCATAAACGGGTTGGGGTAACACAATATCAATGAGTTACAATATGGAGTTATTCACTGTTAATGCATAAATAGTGAATATTATTACGACAAGCGGCGCTTTACCGCATGAAAACAAGAAAGAGTATGCAGAGGCCAAATATAATTCTGGAATTGTGATCGCTCGCGAAATTTATCGGCCCTTTACGCCCTGTTCGAGGGCAAAACGCGCCGAAATGGTGCAAATATTGCACCGTCGGCATTATCTGTCGCAGTAATTGGGCGAAGCGGATAACAGACGACGTAAATTCTGCTACCATCCTTGCACTATTCACCTTGCATTGGCAGCGACTATGAAATTTGTCTCTTTTAATATCAACGGCCTGCGTGCCCGCCCTCACCAGCTTGAAGCGATTGTTGAGCAACATCAGCCAGATGTGATCGGCTTGCAGGAGACAAAAGTTCACGACGATATGTTCCCGCTCGAAGAGGTAGCGAAGCTGGGCTATAACGTTTTTTACCACGGTCAGAAAGGCCACTACGGCGTTGCGCTGCTGACCAAAGATACGCCGGTGTCGGTGCGTCGTGGCTTCCCGGGTGACGATGAAGAGGCGCAACGCCGCATCATCATGGCGGAAATTCCTTCCGCGCTCGGCAATGTGACCGTCATCAACGGCTATTTCCCGCAGGGTGAAAGCCGCGATCATGAAACCAAATTCCCGGCCAAAGCGAAGTTTTATCAGGATCTGCAAAACTACCTGACAACCGAACTCAAAAAAGAAAACCCGGTGCTTATCATGGGCGACATGAATATCAGCCCGACGGATCTGGATATCGGTATTGGCGAAGAGAACCGTAAGCGCTGGCTGCGCACCGGCAAATGCTCTTTCCTGCCGGAGGAGCGCGAGTGGATGGAGCGCCTGCTGGGTTGGGGGCTGGTGGATACTTTCCGCACGGCTAACCCGGCGACGCAGGATCGCTTCTCGTGGTTTGACTATCGCTCTAAAGGCTTCGATGACAACCGGGGCCTGCGTATTGATCTGCTGCTGGCGAGCGCCCCCCTGGCCGAACGCTGCATCGAAACCGGTATCGACTATGACATCCGTAGTATGGAAAAGCCGTCCGACCATGCGCCGGTATGGGCAACGTTCAAGCTGTAAACTTCAGTGAATATTAAAAAAATCAGTCTCCTGTGCGCCCTTTTGGGCGCATTTGTTTTGACCGTTGTTTTGCTTCCTCCAGGCATACTCTCCCTCGACACGCTAAAAATGCACCAGCAAACGTTGCTCGATCGTGTGGAGCAGGCGCCTCTTCAGAGCGCTGATCTATTTTGCGGTTTACGTTCTGCTCTCCGCGCTGTCGATCCCCGGAGCCGCGCTTCTGACGCTGCTCGGCGGGGCGCTTTTCAGCCTGTGGGAGGCGACGCTGTTGGTGTCATTTGCCTCGACGCTCGGCGCCACGCTTGCCATGCTCGTTAGCCGTTATCTGCTGCGCGACTGGGTGCAACGGCGCTTTGCCGCACAGATGAGCACGATAGATGCGGGGATGGATCGCGACGGCGCGCGCTGCCTTTTTGCCCTGCGCCTGATGCCGTTGTTCCCGTTCTTTCTGGTCAATTTGCTGATGGGGCTAACCCGTCTCAGGGTGCGTCACTACTGGTGGGTCAGCCAGCTTGCAATGCTACCTGCCACTGTCATTTATCTGAACGCCGGACGCGAGCTGGGGAAACTCACCGCGCTGCGCGATATTCTGTCGCCGGGACTGCTGTTCGCCTTTACACTATTAGGGTTATTACCGCTGGTCACTCGCTGGCTGTTTTCCCGTTACATCCCTTCGATTAAAAAGTGAGGCATTATGCGCCGGGTGCGTTTTTGCGCGTTTCTGACGAGTCTGCTGCTGGCAACCTCTGCCTTCGCCGCAGAGAGCTGGCAATCCATTCAGCAACAGGCCACCGGGCAGACCGTCTGGTTTAACGCCTGGGGCGGTGACGAGGCCGTTAACCGCTACCTCGACTGGGTGAGCGGCGAGATGAAAACGCACTACGCCATCAACCTGAAGATCGTTCATCTGGCCGATGCCGCCGACGCGGTGAAGCGGATCCAGACGGAACAGGCCGCAGGACGCAGCAGTAACGGGTCGGTGGATCTGCTCTGGGTAAACGGGGAAAACTTCCGCAACCTGAAAGCGGCAAACCTGCTGCTCACCGGCTGGGCGCAAACCCTGCCCAACTGGCGCTACGTCGATACCCGTAAACCGGTAACGGAAGATTTTGCCATCCCGACCGATGGGGCAGAATCCCCGTGGGGCGGCGCGCAATTGACCTTTATCGCCCGTAAAGCGAGTACGCCGACACCACCGGCAGATCCCCACGCGCTGCTGGTATACGCCCGTCAGCACCCTGGCAAGGTGAGCTATCCGCGACCGCCGGATTTTACCGGCACGGCGTTTCTTGAGCAGCTACTGCTGGCGCTGACCGCCCATCCGGAGGCGTTAAAAAACGCGCCGGACAGTACCTTTGCGCAGGTCACCGCGCCGCTGTGGGATTACCTTGATACGCTGCACCCCCTGCTGTGGCGCGAAGGGAACGATTTTCCTCCGTCGCCTGCGCGCATGGATACGCTGCTGGCCAGCGGCAGTCTGAACCTGTCGCTCACCTTTAACCCCGCCCATGCGATGCAAAAGGTGGCGAGCGGTGAACTGCCTGCCGACAGCTACAGTTTCGGCTTTCTCAAAGGCATGATCGGCAACATCCATTTTGTCGCTATCCCGGCAAACGCCAGCGCGAGCGCAGGCGCGAAAGTGGTGGCGAATTTCCTGCTGTCACCGCAGGCGCAGATCCGCAAAGCTAATCCTGCCGTCTGGGGTGACCCGAGCGTGCTGGATGGCGAAAAACTGCCTGCGAAAGCGGCAAAACAGCTTCGCGCCTTTACCCCCTCAGGCACGCCTGATGTACTTCCCGAACCGCACGCCGCCTGGGTTAACGCCCTGGAGCAGGAATGGCTTCGCCGCTACGGAACCCGCTAAGCGGGCTGGTCTGGGCGGCAATGGCGGTCATCTATCTGCCCCTGCTTCCCGCCAGCGGCATGCTGCTGACCCCGGCGTTTTCTCCCGGCAACTGGGCGACGCTGTTTGCCGACCCACAGCTGCCGCAGGCGCTGGCCGCCACGCTGGTTTCCACGCTTATCGCGACGCTGGGCTCACTGTTTATCGCCCTGATCCTGCTTGCGCTTCTCTGGCCGGGTGAAGGCTGGCAGCGCCTGAGCACCCGTCTGCCGTGGCTGTTAGCCGTGCCGCACGTCGCCTTCGCCACCAGCGCGCTGCTGCTGTTTGCGGAAGGGGGGCAGCTTTACCGGATCTGTACGGTCTGTTCGCCGCAGCTTGACCGCTACGGTATCGGGCTTGGCCTGACGCTTGCGGTCAAAGAGAGCGCGTTCGTTCTGTGGGCAATTTACGCCGCGCTGCCTGAAAAGCGCCTCGCACAGCAGAAAATTGTCCTGCATACCTTCGGCTACGGACGAATGCAGGCGCTCAACTGGCTCGTCCTCCCGGCCATCGCCCCCGCACTGGGCGCCGTGATGCTGGCGGTGCTCGCCTGGTCGCTTTCCGTGGTGGATGTGGCGATTGTGCTCGGGCCGGGCAACCCGCCGACGCTGGCGGTGCTGGCCTGGCAGTGGCTCACCCAGGGCGATGCGCAGCAGCAAACAAAGGGAACGCTGCTGTGTCTGGTGCTGCTCCTGCTGCTGGCGGCGCTTGCCGCGGTGGGATACGGCTTCTGGACGGCATGGCGGCGCACCCGGCCAGCCCCCTCCGGAGTTCGTCGCGCTTCGCATACTGCGCTGCCCGCACGGACGTTGGGCGGGTTACTGCCGCTGTGCGGCGTGCTCTGTGCGCTGGTTCTGCTGATGCTGGCACGCCGGGACGACACCGGCCCCGTCAGCGACAGTCTTTCACTGGGACTGCTGTCCAGCCTGACAGCGCTGGCCATCCTCATGCTCTGGCTTGAGTGGGGACCCCAGCGCGGCGCGGTGTGGGTCTGGCTGCCGCTCGCCCTCCCGGCGCTGCCCCTCGTGTCCGGGCAATATGCCGTGGCGCTGTGGCTGGGCATCGACGGCCAGTACGCTGCGGTGCTCTGGAGCCATATGCTCTGGGTTCTCCCGTGGATGCTCCTGGTGCTGCAACCGGCCTGGCGCAGGCTCGATCCCCGGCTTATCCTCACCGCCAGAACGCTGGGCTGGCGACAGGCGAAAATTTTCTGGTTGGTGAAATGCCCCCTGATGGTTCGTCCGGCCCTGCTGGCCTTTGCCACCGGCTTTTCCGTGAGCATGGCCCAGTACATGCCCACCCTCTGGCTGGGAGCGGGACGTTTCACCACCCTGACGACGGAGGCGGTCGCCCTCAGCAGCGGCGGCAGCATTCCGATCCTCGCCAGCCGGGCGCTGGGTCTGTTGCTGTTGACCAGCAGCCTATTTGCCCTTGCCGCGCTGCTCTCCCGGCTCGTGGGCCGTCACCGACAAGGATTACGTTAATGCTGAACGTGAAAAATCTCACCATTGCGCCACTCTTACGTGAGGTCAACTTCCGCGTCCCGGCGGGGGAGATCGTCACGCTGATGGGGCCCTCCGGGAGTGGGAAATCGACCCTTTTCGCCTGGATGGTGGGGGCGTTATCCGCTGATTTTAAGGCGCACGGCGAGCTGTGGCTGAACGATCGTCGCTGCGATCTGCTCCCCGTGGAAACGCGCGGGATCGGCATTCTGTTTCAGGATGCCCTGCTGTTTGACGCCTTCAGCGTGGGGCAAAACCTGATGCTGGCGCTGCCAGCGCACATCGTCGGGCGCGCCCGCCGCAATGCGGTAGAACAGGCCCTGGAGACTGCCGGGCTGGCAAACCACTTCGCCAGCGATCCGGCCACCCTTTCCGGCGGCGAGCGCGCCCGGGTCAGCCTGTTGCGCGCCCTTCTCGCCCAACCGCAGGCATTGCTGCTCGACGAGCCGTTCAGTCGACTGGATAAAACGCTGCGCGCCTCATTCCGGGCGTGGGTATTCGAGGTTACTCGCCAGCGCAGGATCCCGGTGGTGCTGGTCACGCATGATGAGGACGATATTCCGCCCGGCGGCGAGGTGATTGAGATTTCTCGCTGGCAATAATGTGCTAACGCAATGTTTTTGGCTTCAGGAGAGACGACAATGCCCCCCTCTTTTAATGACGTCAGGTTTTACGATGAAACGTGTTTCTCAACTGACCGCGCTGGCCCTGATCTGCGGCCTCGCCTCACTCTCCTCCATGGCGGCTGATATGCCCCACTCCCTCACTCTGGCTCAGCTCCAGACGCAAAACGGCGCGGTAATTGATACGCGCATCAGTGCGTTCTATAACGGCTGGCCGCAGACCCTGAGCGGAACGTCCGGGCATGAACCCGCCGCGCTTAATCTCTCTGCCAGCTGGCTTGGGGCAATGAGCGATGAACAGCTCAGCGGCTGGGCAAAACAGCATCGGCTTACGCCAGACATGCCGGTTGCGCTCTATGGCAACGATGATGACAACCAGACCGTCAAAACGCGGCTGGAGAAAGCGGGCTTTACCCACGTCTCCACCCTGAGCGATGCCCTTCAACAATCCGATCGTCTGCAACGTCTGGCGCATTTCGAACAGCTGGTTTATCCCCAGTGGATCCGCCAGTTGCAGCAGGGCAAACCCGTTACCGCCGCACCAGCCGGAGAGTGGAAGGTGATCGAGGCTGGCTGGGGTGCGCCGAAGCTTTATCTCCTTAGCCACATTCCCGGCGTGGGCTATCTCGACACCAATGAAGTGGAAAGCGAACCGCTGTGGAATAAGGTCTCTGACGAAAAGCTGAAAGCGATGCTGGCGAAGCACGGGATCCGTCACGATACCACCGTCATTCTGTACGGTCGCGACGTATATGCCGCCGCGCGAGTGGCGCAGATCATGCTCTACGCGGGCGTGAAGGATGTGCGAATTCTGGATGGCGGCTGGAAGGCGTGGTCCGACGCCAGCCTGCCCGTTGAGCGCGGAACGCCTGCAAAGGTCAAGCCAGCCCCTGATTTTGGCGCGCCGATCCCGGGCCAGCCGCGGCTGATGGTGGATATGGAGCAGGCCCGGGGAATGCTGCACCGTCTGGACGCCTCGCTGGTGAGCATTCGTTCCTGGCCAGAGTTCATCGGTGAAACCAGCGGCTACAGCTATATCAAGCCAAAAGGTGAGATTGCCGGTGCGCGCTGGGGCCATGCGGGCAGCGACGCGACCCACATGGAAGATTTCCACAATCCGGATGGCACCATGCGCAGCGCCGATGATATTGCCGCCATGTGGAAAACGTGGAATATCCTGCCGGAGCAGCACGTTGCGTTTTACTGTGGTACCGGCTGGCGCGCGTCTGAAGCCTTTATGTACGCCCGCGCGATGGGCTGGCAGAACGTTGCCGTCTACGACGGCGGCTGGTACGAATGGAGCAGCCATCCGCAGAACCCGGTCTCCACCGGGGAGCGCGGACCGGAAAGCGCACGCTAGCGGGGAAGTGATTTCAGCGTGATATAACCGCTCCAGATGCGCGTTGTGGTGGTCAGCCAGCACAACGCGCCAAACGTCCAGGCAAACAGCGCGAAATGCGCCGGAAACAGGCAGCACAGCGCAAACAGCGCGATGGTTTCCGTTCCTTCCGTTAATCCCCCAATGTAATAAAGCGACTTGTGCGCATAGCCGGGGTTGTCGATATCATGCTTCCCCGCCAGCGCGGCAAAGGCCAGAAAACTGCTACCCGTCCCCATAAACGCGAACAGCAGCCAGGTGGCGGCGATCGCGTTATCAGCCGGAGCGGCCAGCGCAAAGCCAAACGGCACCAGGGCGTAGAACAGGAAGTCGAGGGCGATATCAAGAAATCCTCCCGCGTCCGTCAGGCCACGGCGACGCGCCAGCGCGCCGTCCAGACCATCCAGCAGCCGGTTCAGCACAATGGCGATCAGCGCCGCCGGATACCAGCCCAGCGCCAGAAACGGTAACGCCAGCACGCCAATCGCAAACCCGGCGAGCGTTAAGCCATCAGGCGTGATAAACGGTCTATCCAGCGCGGCGGCCAGCTGATTTAACCCGGGTTTCAGTCGGGGGTGCAGATGTTTATCCAGCATGCGGTTTACCTTTAAACGTGGCGCACAGCCCCTGAGCCGGGATATCCAGCGCGGCGTTAAAGCGGGCGGAAAGATTCTGAAAGGCAATAAGAGCCGTCATTTCGGTGATGGTCTCTTCCGTAAAGTGGCGCTTCAGCAGACTTTTGATATTTTCATCCACCTGAGGTGGCGTGGCGGTGACCGCTTCCGCATAGGCCAGCGCCGCGCGCTCCTCTTCGCTGAACAGGGTGGAATTTTGCCAGTCGCTGACGGCCTGCACTTTATCCAGCGCCCCGCTCCGCTCGGCCAGACGCAGGCTGTTGGCATCAATACAAAATGCGCAGTGGCAGATCTGCGAGATCCGCGTCATTAGTAGCGATCGCAGAACCGGGGTCAAACGCGCCTTGCGCCGCTCCAGATAGCCGACAAATAGCGCCACCAGCCAGAAAAGACGCGGCATACGCCCCCACCAGCGCGTGGGGTTCAGCACCGCGCCGAAGTGTTTTTTCTGCATGACGGCGATGGGGCTGAGGCTGACGGGAAGGGTTTCCATGGGCGCAACCCAGGCGGATGTCTCTTTCACCTGATTCTCCTGATGACTGGACTCTTTGGAAGGGCACGATAATATGTCGTTTTTCGCTATTAATTATTGACGAACATGCTGAAAACACTCGATGTGGTTGCGGCCATCCTCGAAAAAGAGGGCAAGATTTTGCTGGCGCAGCGTCCCGAACATGCCGATCAGCCAGGAATGTGGGAATTTGCAGGCGGGAAGGTTGAAGCCGGTGAGACCCAGCCGGAAGCGCTGATCCGCGAACTGCGCGAAGAACTCGGCATTGAAGCCGTGCCCGCGCGGTATGTGGCAAGCCACCAGCGGGAGGTGTCGCAGCGGCTGATTCACCTCCACGCCTGGCATGTGCATGAATTTAGCGGTGAGCTGAAGGCGCATTATCACTCGGCGCTGGTATGGTGCACGCCAGAAGACGCGTTCACGTATGCTTTAGCCCCGGCGGATATACCGCTGCTGGAAGCGTTTATTCTTTTACGCGACGCCAGACCAGCGGGTTTGTACTGAGGGTGCGTTCATCACGCTGGCACTGCAACAGCACGCCATCTGCCCTGACCACTGCGCCTTCGGAATAGTTTTGACCCTGATAGATACAGCACTGATTACATGGCTGCGCACGCTGGCCGCCAGCGCTAAAAACCTCTGGCGGCACGTTGACCTCGACATCCGGGCGAATGCGGTCAGCCTGTGCCCCGGCGGACACCATCAAACATAACGCGGCCATTGCGTAACGGTTCATAGACTTTATTTCCTTTGCATCGTTTATATCTATAACGGTCGATCCGGACGGGATCTTTAATTTATCTCGTCATCGCTTTTGGTTATGACGCGCGCCCTGTCATTAATTTCCCTTGCGGCATAAATTTCTGCTTGCCTCTCAAAGCGGTGCGGGTGGTATAGTCAAAAAAACGACACAAAACATCTACGCCACACGCATAAATTATTATAAGAGGTTCTTATATCTATGGATCAGACACGCTCTCTGGAAAGCTTTCTTGCCCATGTTCAGCAGCGCGACCCGCACCAAAGCGAGTTTGCCCAGGCCGTTCGTGAAGTCATGACCACCCTGTGGCCCTTCCTTGAGGAAAATCCGCGTTACCGTCAGATGGCGCTGCTTGAACGTCTGGTAGAGCCGGAGCGCGTCATCCAGTTCCGCGTGGCGTGGGTGGACGACCGCAATCAGGTGCAGGTCAACCGCGCGTGGCGCGTGCAGTTTAACTCCGCCATTGGGCCGTTTAAGGGCGGGATGCGCTTCCACCCCTCGGTGAACCTGTCGATTCTGAAATTCCTCGGCTTCGAGCAGACCTTTAAAAATGCGCTCACTACCCTGCCGATGGGCGGCGGTAAAGGCGGGAGTGATTTCGATCCGAAAGGCAAGAGCGAAGGCGAAGTGATGCGCTTCTGCCAGGCGCTGGTCACTGAGCTCTATCGCCACCTTGGGCCGGACACCGACGTTCCTGCCGGGGATATCGGCGTGGGGGGGCGTGAAGTGGGCTTTATGGCCGGGATGATGAAAAAGCTCTCCAACAACAGCGCCTGCGTCTTTACCGGCAAAGGTCTGTCGTTTGGCGGTAGCCTGATTCGCCCGGAAGCGACGGGTTATGGTCTGGTCTATTTCACCGAAGCGATGCTTATGCGTCACGGGCTGAGCTTCGAGGGGATGCGCGTGGCGGTCTCCGGCTCCGGCAATGTGGCGCAGTACGCTATCGAGAAAGCGATGGCGTTTGGCGCGCGCGTGGTGACCGCCTCCGACTCCAGCGGTACCGTGGTGGATGAAGCTGGCTTTACGGCAGAAAAACTGGCGCGTCTGTGCGAAATTAAAGCCAGCCGTGACGGTCGGGTAGCGGATTATGCCCGTGAATTTGGCCTGACCTATCTGGAAGGTAAACAGCCGTGGGGCGTGCCGGTGGATATCGCCCTGCCGTGCGCGACGCAAAACGAACTGGACGTGGATGCCGCCCGGACGCTGATTAGCAATGGCGTGAAAGCGGTAGCGGAAGGGGCAAATATGCCCACCACTATTGAAGCGACCGACCTGTTCCTGGACGCGGGCGTGCTGTTTGCGCCAGGCAAGGCGGCGAACGCTGGCGGCGTGGCAACATCCGGTCTGGAAATGGCGCAAAACGCCGCGAGAATGGGCTGGAAGGCAGAGAAAGTGGATGCCCGTCTGCACCACATCATGCTCGATATTCATCACGCCTGCGTGGAGTACGGCGGCGAGGCCTCGCAAACTAACTACGTGCGCGGGGCGAATATCGCCGGGTTCGTGAAGGTGGCCGATGCGATGATCGGACAGGGTGTGATCTAACCGCGATTCGCCCGGCGATATGTTTCGCCGGGCTATAAACGTACCACTATTCCGGCCAGCAGTAGCGCGCCACTTCCGCTAACCAGCAGCGAAACAACGCTGTGTCTGCGCATTATGCCGCATAACATCCCCAGCCCCACAGCCAGCAACAATACAGCATTCACCATATGCAGCGCTTCGCCGAAGCGTAGCCAGTGACGCAGACAGAGCAGCGCCGGAACCAGCGTCGCCCATCCGGTACGACGCCATGCCAACAACGTTCGCTCTGGCTGGAGTCCCGGATCGCGATTCACGGCGCCCCCTGCCACAGCAATACCGCAAGCAGCAATCCTGACAACAGGATAAATCCCCCCAGCAGAAGTAATCCGCGCGTATAGGGTAGATCGCTCCCCAGCCGCATCGCATATTCATTGTGACGCCAGCGCCGCCAGGCGATGATCCCCAACGCTGATGCTACGCTCAGCAGCGACGCGGAAAGGATGGTGCGCAACGCAACGGAGGAAAGCTGAGGCGAAAATTGTTCAATCCCCACTGCCCCCGCCATCAGGGCCAGCGCGGTGCGGATCCACGCCAGGAAGGTACGCTCATTTGCCAGCGTAAACCGGTAGTCTGGCGTTTTGCCCGCCAGCCACCATTTACCGCGCGGGCGTGGAGGAAATGACGAATTATTCTCCTGAAGACTCACGTTTGATTCTTTCCTTAATCAACAGTTCTTTTATAGAAAGCCCGGTTGACGCACTGTCGCGCAGATTATGCCGGGTGATTTCGGTGCAGAGGAATTCGATAATAAAAAGCTGAGAAAGTCGTGTGGCGATAGAATCCCCCTGAAACGGCCCTGCGCTGCCGCAGGTTAATAGCCAGTTATCGGCAAGCTCGGTCAGCGGCGACTGGAGGTTATGGGTAATCGCCAGGCAATGCGCCCCGGCCTTACGCGCCAGCCGGAAAGCGTTGACCACCTCTGGCGTTTCGCCCGAGTGAGAAAAGGCTACGACCAGATCTTCCGGCTTAAGATTGGCAAGCTTAAGGGTCATCGTAAAACGATCGGTGTAAGCCTCTGAATCAATCCCCTGGCGGTTCATTTTGTCCCTGGCTTCCATGGCTGACAGGCCTGATGCGCCGAAACCAACAAACAGCACCCGGCTGGCCGTCAGGAAACGGTCAACCACCGGATGCACCACTTTCATATCGAGCAGACCGATGGTTTCTTTTACTGTCGTCTCCAGCGTTAGCGCAATTTTCTGCGCCACTTCATTTCGTGAATCATCCAGGAAAATGTCCGGCGAGACAGGCAACGGCTGCTCACTCTCCTCAAGCAATTCACGTTTCAGCGCCGCCTTGAGATCGAGCAGGCCGCCATAGCCAATCCTTTTGCAAAAACGCACGATCGTTGCTTCACTGACCTGAATCGCCTCCGCCAGCCGGCTTACTGGCATCTGTGCCACCTGAGCCGGTTGCTCAACAATAAACCCGGCGATACGGCGATCGGTCTCACTTAAGCCACCCAAAATATTGCTGATATAGACCCGCACGTTTTCCCGATTCACGCTCATGGCGACGTTTCGCTCCTTTTGCGATAAAGACTGCCCGTATTCTGGCAATCCCCCGCTCATGCGTCCACCGTAAAGCGCAACCGGACGGTAAAAGTCTGGCTTTCTCCCGCGGCCAGATGCCGCATACCTCGTTTATTCATCGTCTGTCCGTCGGCATCCGGTGCATCGGTGGTACCGGCTAACGGCTCAATACAGAGTAAATCGGCCCCCGGCACGCCCCACAAGGCCAGCCAGGGCTGTTCGCCCGTCTCCAGCGCTAAGGCGAGCGAACCGTCGGGGGCACGAACAGAAATAATCCTGCGCTGACATTCGCCGAAATAGACGGCCCCCGCCGCAAAAGATGCTCTCGTTAGCGCAAATCGTGTTGTAGCCCGCTGTTGTCCGCCAGTGTTTAGCGTGCGATCGCAAGTAAAGAACGGTCCGCTTACCGCAGCGCTAAATTCCACCCACCAGCCGGGGCGGGAGGCAATGGCCAGGGCGAAACCAGGATGCCAGCCAGCAGAGTAAGGCAACGTTCGGCTGTCGTCATTAAAGACCGTCTGTCGAAAAGTCAGTCCACCGCCGTCGAGAGTGATTGCCTGCCGCACCCGCCAGCGGCGCGGCCAGTGTTTCAGTGTCTGCGCCGTGGAGCAGGCTTCCAGCGTCAGCGTATCCGACGTCTGCTCAACGCAACAGAACGTTTGCTCGCGTAGAAAACCATGTGCCGGGAGTGACCAGAATTCGCCGTCCAGCCACAGCCCGTCGTGTATGAGTCTCCCGACCACTGGAAATAACGGCGTGGCCGTATGGTTCCAGACCGCCGCCTGCGGTTGCCATAGCCGCTCAGTACGCGTTTGTTTGTGCCATAGGCTGACCAGCTCACCGCCTGTGGCCTGCACCGTTGCGGTATAACGTTCGTTTTCAAGTGTCCACATGCCGTTATTCTGTCCGTAACAACAGTCGGGTCTGGTAAACCAATGCCCGGTGCCGATCGCCACTAAAAAATGCGTCGATCAGGGTAAAGATATCGTCGTCGCGGAGTGTTTTCCCCGCCGGGAAGTGCGCCAGCAAATCATTATGGGCAACCCCACGCGCCTTCACGGCATGGAGGATAAAACGCAGCGCTTCTTCCACACCATGATGCTCGCACTCGGCCAGGGAATTCAGCCGTGACCAGCGCCCGGCGAAGGCCGCCTCGCGCGTTGCGCTAATGGTGTCCAGTTCGAAACGGGCAAATAACTCGGAAGGTGCATCATGCGCCTGCATCATCGCGCGCATCGCCTGTGCGTAATGCAGCGTTTTTTCGCTGTCCGCAAGCGAAACCACTTGTCCCGGATCGGCATGCAGATCAAACAGCTTATCGCCGAATCGCCACGGGTTGAGGTAGCCGAAGGTCGCCGGGATCCGCATCACCTGCGCCCCTTGAGTAAAATCGAACCCCGGATGGAGCGTAATATTTTGCAGTTCGCTGACGTTAAACATGCTGTCGATACGCGTTGGCATTAAGGTGTATTCGTACAGACTGTCTTTACCTTCTTCCCGAGGACAGCGCATATAGACGAAATTACCATCGGTGATATTGATGTGGCCGCCAAAATAGCCGAACAGGGCGTAGTCTCGCACTGGCCTGTCATGCCGCACTGCTTCACCCAGCGGTCGGCCGGTCATCGTGGCCGGGCGCGGCAGATTAAAATAGTCGAGCAGCGTGGCGGGAATATCGATAGTCTGCGCCAGCGCCTGCCGCCTCACTCCGTGTTCGCGGCTACGTGGATCGCGGATGAAAAATGGCGTATTCGCGATTTCGTTATAGACCGGCATAATATTTTTGCCCCACCACTGGTGCTCGCCGAGCAGGAAACCGTGATCGGTGCAGACGATAAAGAGGGTGTCCTCCCACAGGTTCAGCGCCTTCAGTTTATCCATCACCTGACCAAGGTAGTCATCGCACATGGTGACCAACGCCTGGTAAAACTTGCGAACCTTTTCCTCATTCTGCCCGCCCGGCGCGCCGCAGTAATACGGCACCCATCCGTCGAATTCATCGGCAGTACAGCCATACTGCGCGAGGTATTTTTCCGGTACAAAGAATGGCTCATGGGGATCAAAACATTCGATCTGCAAAAACCAGTTATCCTGGTGCTGATTGGTTTCAAGAAATTCCATGCCCGCCTGAATGGTACGATGCGTATAGTGTTCTTCCTGCCCCGGCATCGCTGCGCGGTTGATGAGATCCTGGGTCATCCGTCCACTGCGCCTGCGCAGGGTTTCTTCATCCTCCTGACCCTGCCAGTTAATGGTCGGTTTTTCGACCTGGCCTTTCCAGCAGTCCCCCTCCTGCCCGCGAATAAACTCAAAGGTAGTGTAGCGGGTATGGTAAGTGGCTCCGCCGTCTCGCCAGTAGTGTTTGTGGTCAGTCACCAGATGAGTATGGATCCCTGCCTCACGCATAGCCTGAAAGGTTGAGAAGTCGTATGGCTCCACAGGACCCCAACTACGATGCAAAAAATTATAGCGGCCGGTATGCAGTTCCCGGCGGGCGGGCATGCACGGCATACTACCCACGTAAAAGCGATCGAACTGCGCAGACTCCTGCGCAAGACGGGTAAAATTGGGCGTAATCGCGTCGCCGCCATAGGGAGCAAGATGATTACGGGTTAGCGTATCGAACATCAACATGACTGCTTTCATAAGACGTCTCTTTTTATGAACCGATAAATTCTTCGACTTCGTTCTTAATCAGGGTGACATGGGGCCCGTACACTATCTGCACCCCTTCCCCACGAATAAAAGCACCGCGGCTGCCGAGCCGTTTAAAGTCCTCAATGACGACATCTTGCGCTTTCTTCACGGTTACGCGCAGGCGGGTAGCACAGCAGTCTACGTCGATGATATTGTCGCGCCCACCCAGCGCATGCACGATACCGGCGGCGCGTTCATTGCCCGCCATGGCCATATCTACGGCATCCTCTTCCTTCTCGCGACCCGGTGTCTTCAACTGTCGCCACTGGATCAGGAAGCGGAATGAGAAGTAGTACAGACAGAACATCACCGCGCCGAGCGGCAACATAAGCAGCCAGTTAGTTTTGGCGTTGCCCTGAAGCACACCAAACAACATAAAGTCGATAAGCCCACCGGAAAAAGTCTGCCCGACAGTGATTTGCAGGATGTGAGTTAGCATAAATGCCACGCCAGTGAGCACGATATGGACCCCGTAAAGCAGCGGCGCGCAGAACATGAATGCGAACTCAAGGGGCTCGGTGATGCCGGTAACAAACGCGGTCAGTGCAGCGGATAGCATCAGGCTGGCGACCTTCTTACGATTTTCCGGACGCGAGGTGTGGTAGATGGCCAGCGCCGCGCCCGGCAGACCAAACATGAAGTCGGCAAAGCGGCCAGCCATAAACCGTGACACGCCAATGTAGTATTCGGACACCGTAGGATCGGCAAGCTGAGCGAAGAAGATTTTCTGTGTTCCCTGGACTACCTGACCGTTAACCACCATCTCTCCGCCAACGCTGGTCAGCCAGAACGGCAGATAGAACAGGTGATGCAGGCCCAGTGGAATCAAACATTTAAGGATCATGCCGTAGAACAACGTTCCCACGTAGCCCGTTTTTTCCACCACTCCACCCAGGTGACTGATACCTGCCTGTATGTGCGGCCAGACAAAAAATAGCGCTACACCGAGAAAGATGGCGAAGAACGAGCTAACGATGGGCACAAGACGCGAGCCGCTAAAAAAGGCCAGCAGATCCGGTAACGCCGTTTTACCGAAGCGTTTTTGCACCCAATATGCCAGCAGGCCGCTCATGATGCCTCCCATAACGCCGGTTTGAAGGCTAACGATGCCCAGGACGTTTGCTTGTCCTGCCGCGGCCAGATTGTCCGACGCCAGCGTGCCTGAAAGGAGCAGCGAGGCGTTAATGGCCTTGTTCATGACGATGTAACAAAGCACCGCAGCCAGCCCGGCAGTCCCTTTGTCGCTGCGCGCCATGCCAACCGCGATACCCACCGCAAACAGTAGTGAAAGGTTATCGAACACCACGCTGCCACACAGTTTCATCACGGTAAATAGTGTCTGAAATACCGTGTTATCCAGCATCGGATAGGTCGCAAGGGTCACCGGATTGGTAAAGACGCCGCCAAAGCCCAGTAACAGCCCAGCGGCGGGCAGAACCGCAATAGGTAGCATGAACGACTTACCCAGATTTTGTGCGCCCGCAAACAATTTGTTCATAAAAGCCCCTGATATTGGCGTAATGAAGTTTATGTTTCATTTTATTCGTGCTTATATGAAATCTATATTTCGATCGTTTTTTTATAAAGTCAAAACGCAGTGAGAGAAAAGTGAACAGCATCACCTTTTACCTGGAAGGCTAAGGAGCCTGTATGAACCGTCCCTTTCATCTGATGGCAAAGTCTGTGAGCTATCAGTGCAACATCGCCTGTGACTACTGTTTTTATCTGGAAAAGGAGCACGGGACGCTTCAGCCCCGTCAGCCGTCGCGACACATGGATGACGCAACGCTGGACGCGTTTGTCCGTCAGTACATTTCGGCGAACCCAGGGCCGGAGGTGGAATTCACCTGGCAAGGCGGTGAACCAACGCTGGCAGGCATTGCTTTTTATGAGCGGGCGCTGCGGTTACAGCGTAAATATGCCGATGGGAAACGCATCACCAACAGTATTCAGACCAATGGGGTGCTCATTGATGAAGCGTGGGCATCGTTCCTGGCCGCAAACCATTTTCTGGTGGGACTCTCGATTGATGGTCCCGCCTGGTTACACGATCGGTACCGCAAAACCCGTAGCCAGGGCTCAGTGTTTGACAAGGTTGTCCGCGCCATGTCGCTACTGCAACAACACAATGTCGACGTGAATGTGCTGACCGTCGTAAACAACGTCACTGCCGAACACCCGCAGGAGATCTATCGTTTTCTCACCCAAGAGTTGGGGGCAAGATTTGTTCAATTTATCCCTGCCGTTGAGCAACGACCGCTGGCAGAAAAATACGGCGAACTGCTTTATCCACAGTCGCTTGCCGGGGGTAGCGTCACCGAATGGTCAGTATCCGGCGAGCAATGGGGAAAATTTATCAACGGCGTTTTCGACCTGTGGGTACGCCACGATGTGGGGCAGGTTTATGTCCAGCTGTTTGACAGCGCTCTTGCAGCGTGGCTGGGGGAGAAACCCTCTTTATGCGTGATGCAATCCTCCTGCGGTTATGGGCTCGTCGTAGAGCAAAACGGTGACGTCTACAGTTGCGATCACTATGTTTACCCTGAGCACCGCCTGGGCAATCTGCGCAGAGATAGCCTGGTAAAAATGGCGAACAGTAAAAAGCAGCGGAAGTTTGGTTTAGCGAAAACAGCGGTATCCGCAGAGTGCATGCGCTGCGACTGGCGCTTCGCCTGTCACGGAGGGTGTCCGAAGCACCGTATCCATAAAAACGGGCAGCGGTGGCACAACCATCTTTGCGCAGGCTATAAAGTCATATTCAGTCATATGGATCCGTATATGCGTTTTATGGCGCAGCAGATCCGGGTGCGACAACCGCCTGCAAAGGTAATGGAAGTGGCAGGGATTATTGCCGGGCGGCAATAGTGTCAACAACACCATTGCTGTTTTCGTGGAGATGATCCCTTTTTCCTCGTGAAGCAGGTTTATTATTACCGACGTTTTGGGTGCAAGAATATCGTCTTACATTGAGGGATCGATGATGAAACTGTGTGCGATGTTTGCTTCTTTGATTGCGTTATCCGCATCAGCGTTTGCGGCGGATTATCCGGTGTTAACCCCTGCACAACCGGATACCGTGGGCTTTAATGTTAAAAAATTAAACAGTATGGTTCGCTGGATCCAGCAGCAAGTTGACGCTGGCTACCCCGGGATGAATGTGCTGGTGATAAAAGATAACCACATTGTATTTCAGAAAGCCTGGGGCTACGCCAAAAAATATGACGGCTCGCATTTAGCCAGCAATCCTGTTATGGCCACCACGGACACCATGTACGATCTGGCTTCCAATACCAAAATGTATGCAACAAACTTTGCGCTACAGAAGCTGGTCTACGAAGGCAAAATAAGCGCGACCGACCTTGTCGCGAAATATATTCCAGGGTTCGCGGATAACCCCACCGACAAAATTAAAGGAAAAGATGCCCTGCGAATTATTGATATTTTGCATCATACCGCCGGCTTCCCGGCCGATCCGCAATATCCAAACAAGCGTGTTGCAGGCAGCCTCTACTCTCAGGATAAACAGACCACGCTGGAGATGATTAAGCGAACGCCGCTTGATTATTCGCCAGGTACAAAACATGTCTACAGCGACATCGATTACATGATCCTCGGATTTATCATCGAGTCCGTTACCGCAATGCCGCTTGATGTGTATGTTGAGAAACATATTTACCAGCCGCTCGGCCTGAAGCACACGGTGTTTAACCCTCTGTTAAAAGGCTTTAAGCAACAGCAAATTGCCGCCACCGAACTTAACGGTAACACCCGGGATGGTGTAATCAGTTTTCCGAATATTCGTACCACTACCCTCTGGGGCCAGGTTCATGATGAAAAGGCATGGTATTCCATGGAGGGCGTTTCAGGTCACGCAGGTCTGTTCTCAAATACACATGATATTGCCGTGCTGATGCAGACCATGCTTAACGGGGGGCATTATGGCAACGTTACGTTATTTGATCAGAGTACAGTAGATGAGTTTACCCGTAGCTCGGCAGCAGATGTCACCTTTGGACTGGGCTGGAGGGTTAACGGTAATTCCTCTATGACCCCAACCTTTGGCGTACTGGCAAGCCCTCAAACCTATGGGCATACGGGCTGGACAGGCACGCTCACCGCCATTGATCCCGTAAAACGTATGGCGATTGTCATTCTGGGCAACCGACCACACTCCCCCGTCGCTGATCCTAAAATGAATCCGAATGTTTTTGTCAGCGGGACCTTACCTGCGGCAACATATGGATGGATTGTCGATCAGATCTATGGCGCACTGAACGAGTAAACGCCACCCTTCATGCCGGGTGGCGGCTTCGCCTTACCCGGCCTACGGTTTAAGCGGTTGTATTTTTGGCTGCGCTTTTCTTCTTTTTGAACGGTTTCTTCGCCCCGCCGCCCGGGGCGACCATTCCCCGGAATCGCTTCACTGGCGTACTGCGCGCCTGGTCAATCAGCTGATAAAGCGTCCCTACCAGCGGCTGCATAAAGTCCTGATAACGGCACTGCTTTTCGCTGATCTGCGTCAGCACCGACTCCCAGTGCGCGGTCATGTCCGGCCTGGCGGCCAGCTCCGGCAGCGAATGAATTAGCGCCCGGCCCGGTTCTGTTGAATGGATGTAACGTCCCTTTTTCTCCAGGAAGCCGCGCTTAAAGAGCAGTTCGATGATCCCCGCGCGGGTCGCCTCCGTCCCCAGACCGTCGGTGGCGCGCAGGATCTTCTTCAGATCTTTATCCTGCACAAAGCGGGCGATGCCGGTCATGGCCGAAAGCAGCGTCGCATCGGTGAAGTGGCGCGGCGGCTGGGTTTGTCGTTCAACCACTTCGCCCTTCTCGCACAGCAGTTCGTCGCCTTTGGCCACGACCGGCAGCGGCGTGCCGTCGTTCTCTTCGTCACGCTCTTTGTTGCCGAGCAGCGTGCGCCAGCCCGCTTCTGCAAGGAAACGCGCTTTGGCGATAAATTTGCCTTTGGCAATTTCCAGTTCAATAACGCACTTGCGGAACACCGCGTCCGGGCAGAACTGCATCAGATACTGACGCGCGATCAGGTTATAGACCTTTGCTTCGTTGTCGGTCAGGTTGACGTTGCTGGTGCGCGCCGTCGGGATTATCGCGTGGTGAGCATCGACTTTTTTATCGTCCCAGCAGCGGTTATGGGTATCCGGGTTTACCGCCGGTTGCGGCAACAGATCCGGCGCATGGACGCCAATGGCATTCATCACCGAGTGGCGTCCGGCGAAGTGTTCTTCCGGCAGATAGCGGCTGTCCGAACGCGGATAGGTGATCAGCTTGTGGGTTTCGTAGAGCTTCTGGCAGATATCGAGCACGTTCTGCGCGCTAAGACCAAAGCGCTTAGCCGCCTCAATCTGCAACGCCGAAAGGGAGAACGGCAGCGGTGCGGGCTCCGTTTCCCGTTTGTCGTTATAGCTGGTGACGATTGCGGGCTGGCCGGTAATGCGGTTGACCACGTGCTCCGCCAGCGGGCGATGCAGCAGCCGTCCCTCTTCGTCCTGATATGACTCACAGGCATCGCTTGGCTGCCAGACGGCGGTAAAGCGTTCGTCTTTCGGCGTGACGATATGCGCTTTGACTTCGAAGAAGTCTTTGGCGACGAAATTTTCGATCTCTTCGTCGCGACGCACCACCAGCCCCAGCACCGGTGTCTGGACACGACCGACGGAGAGTACGCCCTGATAACCCGCGTTGCGCCCGAGAATGGTGTAGGCGCGGGTCATGTTGATCCCGTACAGCCAGTCCGCACGGGCACGCGCCAGCGCGGAGACACACAGGGGAATAAATTCGCTGTTGGCGCGCAGGCGTGAAATGGCCCGCTCTACCGCCTGAGGGTTGAGGTCGTTGATCAGGCAGCGCTGCACCTGCTGGCGCTTTTCCGGCGCCAGCTCCAGGTAGTCCAGCACTTCATCGACCAGCAGTTGCCCTTCCCTGTCCGGGTCACCCGCGTGGACCACTTCCGTCGCCTCATGCAGGAAGCGCTTAATGACGTTGAGCTGTTTGGTGACGGAAGGACGCGGTTGGAGACGCCACTTTTCCGGCACAATCGGCAGATCGTTGAGGTTCCAGCGGGCGTAGCGGCTGTCGTAGACATCCGGCTGCGCCTGTTCAAGCAGGTGACCGATACACCAGGTGACCACCTGCCCGTTACCGCATTCGATAAAGCCGTCTCCTTTGCGATGCGGCCAGGGCAGCACATCGGCGATGGCACGCGCCAGACTCGGCTTTTCGGCAATAAACAACCGCATCGAATTAACGGATCTCAATCATCGGGCGACCACCGCGGGCGGTCACCAGCTCACCAATGGCCGTCAGGGTGATGCCAAACTCGGCAGCCGTCGCCTGAACGTCAGCTTCAGCTTCCGGCGTCACCGCCAGCAGCAGGCCGCCGGAGGTTTGCGGATCGCACAGCAGGTTACGCCACGCTTCCGGCATTTCGCCCATTAAATGGCCGTAGCTGGCGAAGTTGCGCTGCGTCCCGCCCGGCACTGCGCCCTGAGCAATGTACTCTTCCACGCCCGGCAGCTTAGGCACATCCTGATACCAGACCTGCGCCTGCACGCCCGCGCCCTGACAGACTTCAGAGAGGTGCCCCAGCAGACCAAAACCGGTCACGTCGGTCATGGCCTTCACGCCGTCGATATTGGCGAATGCCGCACCGGCGAGGTTCATCTGGCACATCACTTCCGTTGCCAGACCGATATGCTCGGGCTTCAGCAGGGATTTCTTCTCGGCAGTGGTCAGTACGCCAATGCCCAGCGGCTTAGTGAGGAACAGCTTGCAGCCCGCCTGCGCCGTGCTGTTGCGCTTCACGCGCTCGGTCGGCACCACGCCGGTGACGGCCAGGCCGAAGATCGGCTCCGGCGCATCGATAGAGTGACCACCGGCCAGGGCAATACCCGCCTGCTGGCAGGCAAAGCGTCCGCCTTCGATCACGTCGCGGGCAATCTCCGGCGGGAGGGTGTTAATCGGCCAGCCCAGAATGGCGATCGCCATAATCGGTTTACCGCCCATCGCAAAGATATCGCTGATGGCGTTGGTGGCCGCAATGCGCCCGAAGTCGAACGGGTTGTCGACAATCGGCATAAAGAAGTCAGTAGTGCTGATAATGCTGGTGCCGTTACCCAGGTCATAAACCGCTGCATCGTCACGCGTTTCGTTACCGACAAGCAGGTTCGGGTCGACAAACTTCGCCTGCTCACTGTGCAGGATGGTCTCCAGCACTTTCGGGGAAATTTTACAACCGCAACCGGCTCCGTGGCTGTATTGCGTTAAACGAATGGTTTGCTCGCTCATGGACGTCTCCTGTCATCTCAATCGCGCTATGGTAGCGCTCATTCCATAAAGAGGTAAGTATGACTGTCTGAATTCTGCGGCGGATGCTCAGAATCCAGACAGTTTAGCGCGGGTGATTAAAAACGGCTGACGAAAGGCGTGGTGTCCGGCACGCTAATGGTGCTGGAAGCTTTAAGCTGCGGGGTGCCAAGATAGAGGAAGCCGACAATTTTATCCTGTTCGCCGCAGGAGAAACCTTCCCGCACGGCGGCGCTCCCGGTCAGCGGTCCGGTGCGCCAGATGCCATTGAAGCCCTGCGCGACGGCGGCCATTTGCATCGCCATTACCGCGCAGCCTGCGGACATTTCCTGCTCCCAGACCGGCACCTTATGGTCGGCCTGACATTTCGCCACGACAGCGATGATCATCGGCGCGCGGAATGGCGCACTGCGGGCTTTATCAATCCCCTTCTCATCCTGGCCTGCGGCAACAGCCCCCTGCTCCAGCAGCTGGCTGAAGCGGTCGCGCCCTTCGCCTTCAATAATAAAGAAGTGCCACGGCTGCAATGTGCCATGGTCCGGCGCACGCATTCCGGCACGCAGAATGTTTTCCAGCTGCTCGCCGACGGGTGCCGGTTCGGCCAGGCGGGAAGCGCTACGACGGTTAACAAGCAGTTCAAGTGCGTCCATTGGTTAACTCCTTTCATGAAATTTACTCACAAAATTAACACGACAGCAGAATTTGTTACAGCGTGGCAGGCGATTCCTGCTGACAAGTGGCGGTTGGGTCATTACGATAACCGCACATTACCGTCCCGTGGCGACGGAAACAGTCCTTTTCTGGTTAGGGAGAATACATGCGAACCCTTTGGCGAATCTTTGCCGGTTTCTTTAAATGGACGTGGCGACTGCTCAACTTCGTCCGCAACCTGGTGATGAACATCTTCTTCATCTTCCTGGTCCTGGTATGCGCAGGTATCTGGATGCATATCAGCAACGCAAACCAGTCGCAGCATTCGACGCGCGGCGCGCTGTTACTCGATATCACCGGGGTGATTGTTGATAAGCCATCGACCAGCAACCGTCTGGGCGTGATTGGTCGCCAGCTGTTCGGCGCAACGTCAGACCGTCTTCAGGAAAACTCCCTGTTTGATATCGTCGACACCATCCGTCAGGCTAAAGACGATCGTAACATTACCGGTATCGTGCTGGACCTGAAAGATTTTGCCGGCGCCGATCAGCCGTCAATGCAGTACATCGGTAAGGCGCTGCGCGAATTCCGCGACAGCGGTAAACCGGTTATTGCCATTGGCGACAGCTACACCCAGGGACAATATTATCTGGCGAGCTTTGCCAATAAGATCTGGCTTTCGCCACAGGGTACGGTCGATCTGCATGGCTTTGCCACTAACGGTCTGTACTACAAATCGCTGCTCGACAAGCTGAAGGTCACCACCCACGTCTTCCGCGTTGGGACCTATAAATCCGCCGTGGAGCCGTTTATCCGCGATGATATGTCCCCTGCCGCCCGTGAAGCGGACAGCCGCTGGATTGGCGAGCTGTGGCAGAACTACCTCGGCACCATTGCCGCTAACCGTCAGATTACCGCTGAGCAGGTCTTCCCGGGCGCGCGCGGCGTGCTGGACGGCCTGCGCAAGGTGGACGGCGATACAGCGAAATACGCGCTTGATAACAAACTGGTCGATCAGCTGGGTTCCAGCGCTGAAATTGAAAAAGCGCTGACCAAACAGTTCGGCTGGAGTAAAGAGGATAAAAACTACAGCGCCATCAGCATGTATGACTACGCCGCGAAAAAGCCGGACGACAGTGGTGACAGCATCGCCGTGGTGTTTGCTAACGGGGCCATTATGGATGGCGAAGAAACGCCGGGGAACGTCGGCGGGGACACTACCGCGTCGCAGATCCGCGATGCGCGCCTGGATCCGAAAGTGAAGGCGATTGTCCTGCGGGTGAACAGCCCTGGCGGCAGCGTCAGCGCCTCTGAAGTGATCCGTGCTGAACTGGCCGCCGCGCGCGCCGCGGGCAAGCCGGTAGTGGTATCGATGGGCGGCATGGCGGCTTCCGGGGGGTACTGGATCTCGACGCCAGCCAACTACATTGTGGCTAACCCAAGCACGCTGACCGGTTCGATTGGCATCTTCGGCGTGATCAACACCGTAGAGAACAGCCTGGATTATCTCGGCGTCCACACCGACGGCGTTTCCACCTCGCCGCTGGCGGATGTGTCCGTCACCAAATCCCTGCCGCCTGAGGTGTCTGAGATGATGCAGCTCAGCATTGAGAGTGGCTATAAACGTTTCATCACGCTGGTTGCGGACTCCCGTAAAAAGACGCCCGATCAGATTGACCAGATCGCTCAGGGCCATGTCTGGACCGGCCAGGACGCGAAGAGTAACGGCCTGGTAGACAGTCTGGGTGACTTCGACGACGCCGTGAAGAAAGCAGCGGAGCTGGCGAAGCTCAAGCAGTGGCACGTGGACTATTATCAGGACGAACCAACGTTCTTCGATATGGTCGTGGACAGCATGTCCGGCTCCGTTCGTGCCATGCTGCCGGACGCGCTTCAGGCTTATCTGCCGGCGCCGGTGGCGACCGCGGCGAAAGCCATGAAAGCGGAGAGCGACAAGCTCGCAGCCTTTAATGATCCACAAAGCCGCTACGCGTTTTGCCTGACCTGTGCGAACGTGCGTTAAAAACCGTCCCCTCTTCCCGTGAAGAGGGGATTTTTTCTTTTGAAGAACAAGAACTCATTACCATGCAGAAGAAATCAATTTATGTCGCCTATACCGGCGGTACCATCGGTATGCAGCGCTCAGAAAATGGCTATATCCCGGTTTCCGGCCACTTACAGCGCCAGCTGGCGCTGATGCCTGAATTCCACCGTCCGGAAATGCCGGACTTTACCATCCACGAATATGAGCCGCTGATGGACTCCTCCGACATGACGCCGGAAGACTGGCAGCATATTGCGGACGATATTAAAGCCCATTACGACCAGTACGACGGCTTCGTGATCCTGCACGGTACCGACACCATGGCGTTCACCGCCTCGGCGCTCTCCTTCATGCTGGAGAACCTGAGCAAGCCCGTCATCGTGACCGGCTCGCAGATCCCGCTGGCGGAACTGCGTTCAGACGGGCAGATCAACCTGCTTAACTCCCTGTACGTGGCCGCTAATTACCCGATCAACGAGGTAACGCTGTTCTTCAACAACCGACTGTACCGCGGGAACCGTACCACTAAAGCGCACGCTGACGGCTTTGACGCTTTTGCCTCACCTAACCTGCAACCGCTGCTGGAAGCGGGGATCCATATCCGTCGTCTGGGCACGCCGCCCGCGCCGAATACCGCAGGCGAGCTGATCGTTCACCCCATCACCCCGCAGCCGATTGGCGTAGTGACGATTTATCCGGGTATTTCCGCTGACGTGGTGCGCAACTTCCTGCGCCAGCCGGTGAAGGCGCTGATCCTGCGCTCCTATGGTGTGGGTAACGCCCCGCAGAACGGTGAATTCCTGAAAGAGCTTCAGGAGGCGAGCGATCGCGGGATTGTGGTGGTCAACCTCACCCAGTGTATGTCCGGCAAAGTCAATATGGGCGGCTACGCCACCGGTAATGCCCTGGCGCACGCTGGGGTGATCAGTGGTTTCGATATGACCGTTGAGGCAACGCTGACTAAACTTCACTATTTACTGAGTCAGGATCTGGATATTGATTCCATTCGCCGCGCCATGATGCAAAACCTGCGCGGTGAACTGACGCCGGACGAATAAGGAGGTCCCATGAAGCAACGCGCCCTGTTACTGGTCGATTTGCAAAATGATTTCTGTGCGGGCGGTGCGCTGGCCGTCGCGGAAGGCGACAGCACCGTAGACGTCGCGAATTCGCTGATTGAGTGGTGTAAAGCTCGTGGTGAAGCGGTGGTGGCGAGTCAGGACTGGCATCCGGCAAACCACGGCAGCTTTGCCAGCCAGCACAACGTTGAGCCTTACAGCCAGGGCGAACTGGACGGGCTGGCGCAAACCTTCTGGCCCGATCACTGCGTGCAGCAGACGGAAGGCGCTGAGCTGCATCCGCTGCTGAACCAGAAGGCCATCGACGCGGTGTTCCACAAAGGTGAAAACCCAACCATCGACAGCTACAGCGCGTTCTTTGATAACGGTCATCGTCAGAAGACGGCGCTGGACGCGTGGTTGCGCCACCATGAGATCACCGAGCTGATTGTGCTGGGCCTGGCGACGGATTACTGCGTGAAGTTCACCGTGCTGGATGCGCTCCAGTTGGGCTATACCGTGAATGTCATCACCGACGGCTGTCGCGGGGTGAATATTCAGCCGCATGACAGCGCTCAGGCGTTTATGGATATGGCCGCAGAAGGCGCAACGCTGTATACGCTGGCTGACTGGATGGAGACGCAGGCGTAAGCTTTTTAGCCGGGTGACGGCTTAGCCTTACCCGGCCTACTTTCTCTGGTTTTGTAGACCGGGTAAGCGTCAGCGCCACCCGGCATTTCTTCCCCAATCCCCATAAAGTGAACTCCCTCGCATCACAAGCGAAACGGCGATGCTATTCTCTTCAGGCTGTTTTTTCGCCACGCCTTTTCTGTGGCGTGGTTATTTTTATTTGGTCAAAGAGGAACTTATATGAAACGTTTGCCCTTGCTGGCAGCATTACCCTTGCTTTGCGCGTCACTGGCTTCCGCCGCGCCCCTGATGTCCGTGGGCTACTTCAATGGCGGTGGCGATGTTACCGCCGGACCGGGTGGCGATATTAATAAACTCGACGTCCGCCAGATCACTCACCTCAACTACTCGTTTGGTCTGGTCTATAACAACGAGAAAGACGAAACCAACGCCGTGCTGAAAGATCCGGCAAAACTGCATCAAATCTGGTTATCACCTAAGGTGGCATCCGATCTGGCGTTACTTCCTCAGCTTCGTAAACAAAACCCGAACCTGAAAGTCCTGCTTTCCGTTGGCGGCTGGGGCGCGCGTGGTTTTTCTGGTGCCGCGGCGACCAAAGAGAGTCGCGCGGTATTTATTCGCTCCGCGCAGGAGATCGTCAGTCAATACGGCCTGGACGGGATCGACCTGGACTGGGAATATCCGGTCAACGGCGCGTGGGGACTTGTCGAAAGCACCCCTGCCGACAGGGATAATTTCACCGCGCTGTTAAAAGAGATGCGTGACGCGTTTGGTAAGAAAAAGCTGGTCACGATTGCGGTGGGCGCGAATGCGGAAAGTCCGAAAAGCTGGGTGGATGTGAAAGCCATTGCCCCCCTGCTCGATTACATCAACCTGATGACCTACGACATGGCGTACGGTACTCAGTATTTTAACGCGAATCTGTATGACTCCAGCGCCTGGCCGACCGTGGCCGCTGCCGATAAATACAGCGTCGATTTTGTGGTGAATAACTATCTGGCCGCCGGGCTGAAGCCGCAGCAGATGAACCTCGGAATTGGTTTCTATGGGCGCGTGCCGAAACGTGCCGTAGAGCCAGGGATCGACTGGACGAAACCGGATGCGCAAAAAAATCCTGTCACCCAGCCCTACTTCGGGCCGCAGGAACTGAGCCTGTTTAAATCGCTTGGCTATGATCTGACCAAAGATACCTATGTGAAATACAACGATATCGTCCGCAAACTGCTGAACGATCCGCAGAAACGCTTTACCGAGCACTGGGACGAACAGGCGAAAGTGCCGTGGCTGTCGGTGAAATCCGCCGACGGTAAGGCGCTGTTTGCGATTTCCTATGAGAACCCGCGCTCCGTGGCGATCAAAGCGGATTACATCAAGGAAAAAGGTCTGGCTGGCGCCATGTTCTGGGAGTACGGGGCTGACGACGAGAACCAGCTCGCGAAACAGCTGGCGGAGTCGCTTGGGATCCCGCATCAGTAGTAAGACAATCAAGCCCTCTCCCACGGGGAGAGGGTTGGGTGAGGGCATCAACCCGCACCGTTATTGCATTTTCATCGTCGCAATCGGCTTCGGCGTGATGCCGAAGTCTTCTTTCAGCTCGCGCTTGCTTTTCATCACCATCTGACCGTTAGTGTCGATGGTCATGTGCTGGGCGTCGGTATTGTGACGCGCCTGCCACAGCATCACCAGCTGCAAACTGTTCTCTTTTTGCTCAGGTGTGAGCGCCACACCGTCCGGCCATTTTCCCAGCTCAACGGCCGTCACCAGACGCTGATAAACCTCCGGGGTCATACCTGCAATCATGTCATCAATATTCATGATCTCTCCCTTTCAAAGGAATAATTTGCTGAATCGTTTTTTCAACCCTTGGTCTGGTCGCCGTTTTCATCATCGGTAAAGCTCATGGAAGCCGAATTTACGCAGAAACGCTCCCCCGTCGGCTGCGGGCCATCCGGGAAAACATGCCCGAGATGGGCGTCGCAGTTCCCGCAACGAATTTCGGTGCGTACCATGCCGTGCGAGGTGTCCGTCAGGTAGCGGATCGCATCATCGCTTACAGGCTCGTAAAAGCTCGGCCAGCCGCAGCCAGAATCGTACTTCGTCTGGGAGTTAAACAGCGGTGCATCACACACCAGGCAGTGGTAGACGCCTTCCCGTTTGTTGTGCAGCAAACGCCCGGAAAACGGCGGTTCTGTGCCGTGATTTTGCGTCACGTAAAACTGCATCTCTGTAAGGTTTTTTTTCAAATCGTCGGGGTTACGTTGGTTCGACATATGCTTACATCTCGCTGTTGAAACAGACATCTTTTAACCCAGATTCTAACAAAACATTAACACCCGCGCGTGCACTTTTGTTCTAAACTTATGTGCCGCGAAAAGGCGGTCAGGCAATTGTGATCAATTTCACATTTTAATCCTGCGAGGCCTTTAAAATTCCGGGCGCAGCCCCCATGTGGTTGCTAGCTCAAAGGGAAAGTGAGGCGAGTCAGTCGCACAAACGTTAGTCACAGGATTGATTTGTCGCAATGATTGACACGATTCCGCTTGACGCTGCGTAAGGTTTTTGTAATTTTACAGGCAACCTTTTATTCACTAACAAATAGCTGGTGGAATATATGACTATCAAAGTAGGTATCAACGGTTTTGGCCGTATCGGCCGTATTGTTTTCCGTGCTGCTCAGAAACGTTCTGACATCGAAATCGTTGGTATCAACGATCTCCTGGACGCTGAATACATGGCGTACATGCTGAAGTACGACTCAACTCACGGTCGTTTCGACGGCACCGTTGAAGTGAAAGACGGCCACCTGGTTGTTAATGGCAAAACCATCCGCGTTACTGCTGAGAAAGACCCAGCTAACCTGAAATGGAACGAAATCGGTGTTGACGTTGTAGCTGAAGCTACCGGTATCTTCCTGACCGACGAAACTGCACGTAAACACATCACTGCGGGTGCGAAGAAAGTTGTTCTGACTGGTCCTTCCAAAGACAACACCCCAATGTTCGTTCGCGGTGCAAACTTCGAAACTTACGCTGGCCAGGACATCGTTTCCAACGCATCCTGCACCACCAACTGCCTGGCACCGCTGGCTAAAGTTATCAACGACAACTTCGGCATCATCGAAGGTCTGATGACTACCGTTCACGCAACCACCGCTACTCAGAAAACCGTTGATGGCCCGTCTCACAAAGACTGGCGCGGCGGCCGTGGCGCGGCTCAGAACATCATCCCATCTTCTACCGGTGCTGCTAAAGCAGTAGGTAAAGTACTGCCAGAACTGAATGGCAAACTGACTGGTATGGCGTTCCGCGTTCCAACTCCTAACGTATCCGTTGTTGACCTGACCGTTCGTCTGGAAAAAGCTGCTTCTTATGAAGAAATTAAGAAAGCAATCAAAGCTGCTTCCGAAGGCCCAATGAAAGGCGTTCTGGGTTATACCGAAGACGACGTTGTATCTACCGATTTCAACGGCGAAGTGTGCACTTCCGTGTTCGATGCTAAAGCAGGTATCGCACTGAACGACAACTTCGTGAAACTGGTTTCCTGGTACGACAACGAAACTGGCTACTCTAACAAAGTACTGGACCTGATCGCTCACATCTCCAAATAAGTTGAGATGAGTGCTTGATCCTAAAAGGCGACTTCGGTCGCCTTTTTTATTGTTTTTAGACAGAGGATTGCTTAATGATTAATAAAATTTTTGCACTTCCGGTAGTCGAACAACTTACCCCTGTGCTCTCCCGCCGTCAGATCGACGGTGCCGATATCATCGTCGTTGATCATCCGCGCGTTAAAGCCTCCGTAGCGCTCAATGGCGCCCACCTGCTCTCCTGGAAACCAGAAGGTGAAGAAGAAGGCCTGTGGCTGAGCGAGGCCACCTCGTTCAAAAAAGGGGCGGCGATCCGCGGCGGCGTACCGATCTGCTGGCCATGGTTTGGCCCGTCAGCGCAGCAGGGTTTACCCTCACACGGTTTCGCCCGTAACCAGCAGTGGACGCTGAAAGCCCACAACGAAGATGAAAACGGTGCGGTGTTGACCTTTGAACTCCAGGCGAATGATGAAACGCGTGCCCTGTGGCCACACGAGTTCACCCTGTATGCCCGCTTCAAGCTGGGTAAAACCTGCGAGATTGAACTGGAAGCGCACGGCGAATTTGAAACAACGTCCGCCCTGCACACCTATTTCAACGTAGGCGACATTCAGGCCGTTAAGGTGAGCGGACTTGGCGATACCTTTATCGACAAAGTGGATAACGCGAAAGAAGGCAAGCTGGACGACGGCGTGCAGACTTTCCCGGATCGTACCGACCGCGTGTATCTGCACCCGGAAGCCTGTAGCGTCATCCACGACAGCGCGCTGAACCGCGGTATTGATGTGGTTCATCACCACCACAGCAACGTGGTGGGCTGGAACCCGGGCCCTGCCCTTTCCGTCAGCATGGCGGATATCCCGGATGACGGTTACAAGACCTTCGTGTGCGTGGAAACCGCGTGCGTGACCGCGCCGCAGAAAACCAGCGAAGAAAAACCGTCCCGCTTAGGCCAGACGATCAAGATTGTGAAGCGCTAATATTGTTCAGGCATCATAAAAAACAAACGGGGCGCTAGCGCCCCGTTTTAATGCATCACGTTCTGGTCAGAACTTGTAGGTCACACCCACGGAGAAGATGCCAGACCAGGACTTGTCGACCATCGGGCTGTCTTTCACCTCATCGCTCAGACGAATGTAACGGCCAGTGCCGTACACATTCCAGTCACCGAGGAAGTTATACGAGGCGGTGAGTTCCAGGTACGGGTCCCAGCCATCATCCGCGCTGTAGCTCTTCAGACCGCTGCGGCGAGACTCCGCTTTAGACACGCCATAGTAGTAGTCGTTGTAATTCTCGCTGCTGTACTGCACACCAATACCCGGCGTCAGCGTCACTGCGCCGTTGGTATAGCGATAAAGCCACGCCAGATCCCAGATGAAGCCGTTGCTGTTGTCCAGGGTATCGCCCGCCAGCGCAGTGCGCAGGAAGCCATACTCGGTATTATGGACGTAAGAAAGCCCCGCCATCAGTGAGCTTCTGCGTTTGTCCAGCTGACGAAGCGCATTGCTGTCGCTGTCGCCTGGTTTAAAGTGCGTTGGATCGTAATAGGCCATGATGGAGAGCTTATCGGCCGTATCGTTCCACAGATAGTAGCCACCGCCCAACCCACGGAACCAGAAGTTATCGCCTTCATAGGTGACAACGGGGACAGGATAAACGTCGCGGTCATACTGCTTGTACGGGCTGTTAATCACGCCAGCACCCGCGCCAACAGTCCACTGGCTCTCAGCCTGTACGGTGCTCGCTGCGGTAGCGGCAAGGATGCCCAATGCCAGAAGTTTGAGTTTGGTCACAATCCATTCTTTCCTGTAGTCAAATAATCAGCGGGTGAAGTGTAACCGCCATTCCCGTACATCCCAAAATTTTTTGCGCGCTAATCCGTTTGATTAACCCGTTATTTTTCATTTTTCAGATGACATCCCGCTTTCATTTATGTGACCGATAAATGAAAAACCCACTTTTCGCTTATAACCGCAGTGGAAATTTTTGGATGAGTTATTGATATGTCATTGAAAGTAGATTTTATCCGTATGCAAGTTTTGCAATTGCCATCTACGCTTTAATTTAAGAAGAGGTTTTGCTGAACACCCTGCGGTTCATAGCCTTCGACCTGGCACACAGGTTGCTGCTCTGGCAGTGAGGTGCGAAAAATTCTCTTCCGGGAGCCTCCACTACTCATACGAACGGCTCTTATCCTGTGCTAAAAAACGAAAGGACGGCATGCCATGAATATATTCGATCACTATCGCCAGCGCTACGAAGCTGCCAAGGACGAAGAGTTCACACTGCAGGAGTTTCTTACCATTTGTCGGCAAGATCGCAGTGCCTATGCCAATGCGGCAGAACGGCTATTGATGGCTATTGGTGAGCCAAACATGGTTGATACTGCCCTGGAGCCACGGCTTTCCCGTCTATTTTCGAATCGGGTGGTCGCCCGATACCCGGCGTTTGAAGAGTTCTATGGCATGGAAGACGCCATTGAGCAGATCGTCTCCTACCTGAAGCATGCCGCTCAGGGGCTGGAAGAGAAGAAACAGATCCTTTACCTGCTGGGTCCTGTCGGTGGGGGTAAATCCTCCCTGGCTGAACGGCTGAAAGCGCTGATGCAGCGCGTGCCGATCTATGTGCTGAGCGCCAACGGCGAACGCAGCCCGGTCAATGACCATCCGCTGTGCCTGTTTAATCCGCAAGAGGATGCGCAAATTCTGGAAAAAGAGTTTGGAATTCCGCATCGCTATCTCGGTACGATCATGTCGCCGTGGGCGGCAAAACGTCTGCACGAGTTTGGCGGGGACATCACCAAGTTCCGCGTCGTGAAAGTGTGGCCGTCTATCCTCGAGCAGATCGCCATCGCTAAAACTGAACCCGGTGACGAGAACAACCAGGATATCTCGGCGCTGGTGGGTAAAGTCGATATCCGTAAGCTGGAGCATCACGCGCAAAACGACCCGGATGCCTACGGTTATTCCGGTGCGCTGTGCCGCGCCAACCAGGGGATTATGGAATTTGTCGAGATGTTTAAAGCACCGATCAAAGTGCTGCATCCGCTACTGACCGCCACCCAGGAAGGGAACTACAACGGGACAGAAGGTATTTCCGCCCTGCCGTTTAACGGGATTATCCTTGCCCACTCTAACGAATCTGAATGGGTGACCTTCCGTAACAACAAAAACAATGAGGCGTTCCTTGACCGTGTGTACATCGTCAAAGTGCCTTATTGCCTGCGGATCTCCGAGGAGATCAAGATTTACGAAAAACTGCTCAACCACAGTGAGCTGGTTCATGCCCCTTGCGCACCGGGAACGCTGGAAACACTGTCGCGCTTCTCGATCCTGTCGCGCCTGAAAGAGCCGGAAAATTCCAGCATCTACTCAAAAATGCGCGTGTATGACGGTGAAAGCCTGAAGGATACCGACCCGAAAGCGAAATCGTACCAGGAATACCGCGATTACGCAGGGGTCGACGAAGGGATGAACGGTTTGTCGACGCGTTTCGCGTTTAAGATCCTCTCCCGCGTCTTTAACTTCGACCACGCGGAGGTGGCCGCCAACCCGGTACATCTGTTCTACGTGCTGGAACAGCAAATTGAACGTGAACAGTTCCCACAGGAGCAGGCTGAACGCTACCTGGAGTTCCTGAAAGGCTACCTGATCCCGAAATACGCCGAGTTTATCGGCAAAGAGATCCAGACCGCCTACCTGGAATCCTATTCCGAATACGGCCAGAACATCTTCGACCGGTACGTCACCTACGCTGACTTCTGGATCCAGGATCAGGAGTATCGCGACCCGGATACCGGCCAGCTGTTTGACCGTGAATCCCTGAACGCGGAACTTGAAAAAATCGAGAAACCAGCCGGGATCAGCAATCCGAAAGACTTCCGAAACGAGATTGTGAACTTCGTGCTGCGCGCCAGAGCGCATAACAACGGCCGCAATCCGAACTGGACCAGCTACGAAAAACTGCGCACGGTTATAGAGAAGAAAATGTTCTCTAACACGGAAGAGCTGTTGCCGGTCATCTCGTTCAACGCCAAAACCTCAACCGACGAGCAGAAAAAGCACGACGATTTTGTCGACCGTATGATGGAAAAAGGCTATACCCGCAAACAGGTCCGCCTGCTCTGTGAATGGTATCTGCGCGTGCGTAAATCGTCTTAAGACAAGTGCCCGGTAACGCGCTTACCGGGCCAACAAAATGTCCGGTACTTACGGACGCTGCAAGTTGGCAAATGCAGTACGGGGGATATATGACCTGGTTTATTGACCGGCGTCTTAACGGCAAAAACAAGAGCACGGTGAATCGCCAGCGCTTCTTGCGCCGTTATAAATCGCAAATTAAACAGTCGATCTCCGAGGCCATCAACAAACGCTCGGTGACCGACGTCGACAGCGGCGAATCCGTCTCCATCCCTAACGATGACATCAGCGAACCGATGTTTCATCAGGGGCGTGGCGGCCTTCGCCATCGCGTGCACCCAGGTAATGACCACTTCGTCCAGAATGACAGAATCGAGCGGCCCCAAGGCGGAGGCGGCGGTTCTGGCAGCGGTCAGGGGCAGGCCAGCCAGGACGGTGAAGGCCAGGACGAGTTCGTCTTTCAGATTTCAAAAGACGAATATCTCGACCTGCTGTTTGAGGATCTGGCCCTGCCGAATCTGAGAAAGAATCAGCACCGTCAGCTCAACGAATACAAAACCCATCGCGCGGGTTATACCGCAAACGGGGTGCCCGCCAACATCAGCGTGGTGCGTTCACTGCAAAACTCACTGGCGCGACGCACGGCGATGACGGCAGGCAAACGGCGCGAACTGCGCGAGCTGGAAACCAGCCTGAAAGTGGTGGAAAACACGGAACCCGCACAACTGCTGGAAGAGGAGCGCCTGCGTAAAGAGATCGCCGAACTGAGGGCGAAGATCGACCGGGTGCCGTTTATCGACACGTTCGACCTGCGCTACAAGAACTACGAAAAACGGCCGGAGCCTTCCAGTCAGGCGGTGATGTTCTGCCTGATGGACGTATCAGGTTCAATGGATCAGGCCACCAAGGATATGGCTAAGCGTTTTTATATTCTGCTCTATCTGTTCCTGAGCAGAACGTATAAGAACGTGGAGGTGGTCTACATCCGCCATCACACTCAGGCGAAAGAGGTGGATGAACATGAGTTCTTCTACTCGCAGGAGACCGGCGGCACCATCGTGTCGAGCGCCCTGAAGCTGATGGACGAGGTGGTGAAGGAGCGCTACGATCCGGCGCAGTGGAATATCTACGCCGCGCAGGCATCGGATGGCGATAACTGGGCGGATGACTCGCCGCTGTGTCATGAAATTCTGGCGAAGAAGATCCTGCCGGTGGTGCGTTACTACAGCTACATTGAAATTACCCGTCGCGCCCACCAGACGCTGTGGCGTGAGTATGAGCATCTGCAAGCGATGTTCGATAACTTTGCGATGCAGCACATTCGTGACCAGGATGACATCTACCCGGTCTTCCGGGAACTGTTCCAGAAACAGTCGTCCACCAGCAACGCATGACCCAACAGCCAGCGCACCCGCTGGCTGTTTTCTTTCAGCCCTCTCCGTCCCGTGCTAATGTAGCAAGCTACGTATTGGCAAATCACAGGTGAAATCGTTATGTCTGATGACGTGATCGGGACGACGACCCATCAGCGGCTAATCAGCTTATTAACCGAGCAGGAGGCGCGCTTTCGCGTGGTGGCGCATGAGGCCGTTGGGAAATGCGAAGCGGTCAGTGAAATTCGCGGGACCGATCTCCGGCAGGGTGCAAAAGCACTGGTCTGCAAGGTAAAAGGCAACGGTGTTAAGAAACATATTCTGGCAATCCTCGCCGCCGATCGGCAGGCCGATCTGAGCCTTCTGGCCAGTCATTTCGGTGGGCTAAAGGCCTCTCTCGCCAGTCCGGCTGAAGTGGATGCGCTTACCGGCTGCGTCTTCGGCGCCATTCCCCCCTTCAGCTTTCATCCGGATCTGACGCTGGTCGCCGATCCGCTGCTGTTTGAGCGCTTCGATGAGATCGCCTTTAACGCCGGCCTGCTGGAAAAGTCGGTGATTATGGACACCCAGGACTATCTGCGTATCGCCCGTCCTGAACTGGTGACGTTCCGTAAACAATAAATACTGCGGCTGGCTAACGGTCAGCCGTTTTCCAGCAGCAGCACGGAAGCAATCAAAATAATGGCGATAATAAAAAACGATGAGGAGATAATCAGCGTTTCGACAAACATAGGATCGTTCATGATGCCCTCTGCTTTGCCCATTTGCCTCTTTTTTACCCCCGCACAATGACAGTTAAATGACAATGACGCGTCCGTGAAATGACTATTTTTTCGCTGAAACGATTCGCTGTTACCTATCCTCCACCGTATAAAGTCACTGTTTAAATACTTTATTTGTTACCGGTATCACGAAAAGAAATTTACGTAACCCCGATGCCAGATCTCGCAATTGTTAACCTTTTCATCATGGTTAACCCTGTTTACGGAGCACCTCAAAAATAAACCTTACACTGGCAAGGTGAATACAATGACCGAAATAATTACCCGTAAAGAAAAGATCAGTTATGGGTTAGGCGATATGGCGAGCCATATTGGGCTGGATAACGTCATTATTTTTCTGACGTTTTACTATACGGACGTGGTGGGGCTACCTGCCGCATTCGTGGGCACCATGTTTCTTCTGGCGAGAACCGCCGATGCCATAATAGACCCGGCGATGGGCTATATCGCAGACAGGACGCGCACGCGCTGGGGCAAATTCCGCCCCTGGATGCTGTGGCTGGCGCTGCCCTTTGGCGCAAGTTGTCTGCTGACCTACGCCGTGCCGGCGTCGCTCGATCTGCACGGTAAAATGATTTTCGCCACCGTCAGCTATACCCTGATGATGCTGATGTACACCGCAATCAATATTCCCTATTGCTCCATGGGCGCGGTGATCACGCCCGACAACGATGCGCGAATTTCCCTCCAGTCCTATCGTTTTTTCCTGGCCACGCTGGGTGGCGCGCTGTCGACATTCTTTATGATGCCGCTCGCAGAGTTTTTAGGCGGCGATGATAAATTACTGGGCTACCGCTGGGCGATGGCCATTATGGCGACCATCGCGGTCATCATGTTCTGGATCTGCTTCGCCAATACGCGTGAACGTATTAAGGCTCCCGCTACCCACAATAATTATCTTGCGGAACTGCGGGATTTATTACGAAACGACCAATGGCGGGTTGTCGCCGTCCTGGTATTAACCAACATTGGTTTTGGCGTTATTCGCCTTGGCGCAATGATGTATTTCGTCACTTATTATCTCGGTAGCGCAAGCTATTTTATGTGGATGCTCGGGGCGCATATTCTCGGGAAAGCCGCAGGCAGTGCGCTGGCCAAACGTCTGACGCAGAACGTCAGCAAAGTGCAGATGTTTGGATACTGTTCCGTACTGGCGGGGGTACTCAGCATCGCCCTGTTCTTTGCGCCTAAGTCAGTGCTTATTCTGGTGCCCATGACGTTTATCGTCTCCACCCTTTACCAGGCCACCACCACGCTGATGTGGGTAATGATGGCGGACGTCGCCGATTACGGCGAATGGAAACAGGGGAAACGGATGGACGGCGTGATCTTCTCCACCTTCCTCGCCGTACTCAAGCTGGGAATGGCGATCAGCGGCGCGATTGTTGGCTGGACGCTGGGCTTAAGCGGCTATGTCGCCAACGCCCCGGAACAGACCACCACGGCCATGTACTGCATCATCGCCCTCTTCACCGTCGTGCCTGGCGTCTTGTCACTCTGCGCGTTTGCCACGCTGCGCTGGTACAAGCTCGACGACAGCACAATGCAATCCATCCATCTTGCCAAACACCCTGTTTAGAAGGACGCGTTTTCCATGAGTGAGCTGATCCAACATTCCAACAGTATCGAATGGCGTTTTGAACGCCAGACCCTGCGTATTGAACCGTGGGGTGAAAACAGCCTGCGCGTCAGGGCCACCTGCTCCCCGGCTTTTGATGACGCCTTACAGGCACTGTTGCCCGCCGCCCCTTGCCAGGCTGAGATTGTCGCCGAAGCGGAAAGCCTGACGCTGCGCAACGGCAATATTACCGCGACGCTGAATCTTAAAGGACAGCTGGCCTTCTACAATCAGCGCGGCGAACTGCTGCTGGAAGAGATGTGGCGCCAGCGTTCAACGGTGGGTATCGGTGCCAGCGAGAAGAGCCAGGATAAATATGTCAGCGCCCTGAAGCTGGATGGCCGCGAATTTAAGCCGCTAATGGGGGGGAAATATCAGCTCACCGTCCGGTTTGAATCGCGTCCGGATGAACGCATCTATGGCATGGGTCAGTATCAACAGCCGTGGCTGGATCTGAAAGGCTGTACGCTGGAACTGGCGCAGCGCAACTCCCAGGCCAGCGTGCCCTTTATGCAGTCCAGCCTTGGCTATGGCCTGCTGTGGAACAACCCGGCGATTGGTGAAGCCAGCTTTGCAAAAAATCAGACGGAATGGCGCGCCCGCGTCACAGGAGAAATGGACTACTGGATCACCGCCGCCGACACGGTGGCGGATATCACCCGCCAGTATGTGAAAGCCACCGGTACTCCGCCCTCCGCCCCGGCGTTTATCAGCGGGCTGTGGCAGTGCAAATTACGCTACCGCACCCAGCAGGAGGTGCTGGAGGTTGCGCGGGAGTATCGCCGCCGTAATCTGCCGCTGTCGGTGATGGTCATCGACTTTTTCCACTGGCCGAATCAGGGCACCTGGTGCTTCGACCCCGTAGACTGGCCCGATCCTGAAGGGATGGTCGACGAGCTGCGCGAAATGGGTATTGCGTTGATGGTGTCGGTGTGGCCAACGGTAGAGGCGCGCAGCCCTCTCTACCCGCTGATGAAAGCCAAAGGCTGGCTGGTCAGCAGTGAACGTGGCGTGCAGGTCAACCTCGATTTTATGGGCAATACCACCTTCTTTGATGCGACCCATCCTGAGGCGCGGAAATTCGTCTGGGGTACGGTGAAGAAAAATTACTACGACATGGGCATTAAGCTGTTCTGGCTGGACGAAGCCGAACCGGAATACCGCGCCTATGATTTTGACAACTATCGCTACCACGCCGGTCCGGTGCTGGAAGTGGGCAATCGCTACCCGCGTGACTTTGCGCAGGGCTTTTACGATGGGCTCCAGGCAAACGGCGAAACGGACATTGTTAACCTGGTACGCTGCGCCTGGGCAGGCAGCCAGCGCTTCGGCGTGCTGGCGTGGTCGGGTGATGTTCACTCCTCGTTCCATGCTTTTCGCAATCAACTCGCCGCGGGACTGAATATGGGGCTGGCGGGGATCCCATGGTGGACAACCGATATCGGTGGCTTCCAGGGAGGGAACGTTAACGACCCGGCGTTCCACGAATTGCTGATCCGTTGGTTCCAGTGGGCGGTGTTTACACCGGTTCTGCGCATGCACGGCTATCGCGAACCGCAGATCCAGCCCCCGGAGCGCTACCGTGACGGCATTCCTCAGTGTAACAGCGGTTCGCCTAATGAGCTGTGGAGTTACGGAGAAGAGAATTACGCCATCATGCAGCACTGGCTTACCGTGCGCGAAACCCTGCGCCCGTATATTGACGCGTTGTACCAGCAGGCTCATCTGCACGGAGACCCGCTCATGCGTCCGCTGTTCTGGCACTATCCGCAGGATAAGCAGAGCTGGGCGTGTGAAGATCAGTATCTGTTTGGCGAAGATCTTCTGGTGGCGCCGGTTATGCAGGCCGGTCAGCGTGAGCGCAATGTCTGGCTGCCGACGGGCAATAGCTGGGTCGCTCTCAACGGTGAGCGCTACGCCGGTGGGGAGCATATCCGGGTGCCTGCGGCGCTGGAAACCATCCCGGTGTTTATCCGCGAAGGAAGTCCACTTATCCAGCAGCTGGTGGACTGACGTCAGGCAAGTGCCCAAAAATAGACAATTTTTTCAGTAAAGCCTGCCTGCCGTCGCGTTTGCGCGTAAAGTAAGCAGGCTTACTATTTTTGGCAAGGATCCCGTCATGTTCGACCCTACTCTGCTCATACTTCTGGCCCTGGCTGCTCTGGGTTTTGTCAGCCACAACACCACCGTCGCGATTTCCATTCTGGTCCTGATCATCGTTCGCGTCACACCATTGAATACCTTCTTCCCGTGGATAGAAAAACAGGGGCTTACCATCGGGATCATTATTTTGACCATCGGCGTGATGGCCCCGATTGCCAGCGGAACGCTACCGGCCTCAACGCTGCTGCACTCCTTTGTAAACTGGAAATCGCTGGTGGCGATTGCGGTGGGCGTTTTTGTCTCATGGCTTGGCGGGCGCGGCGTGACGCTGATGAGCAGCCAGCCTTCACTGGTGGCCGGGCTGCTGGTGGGCACCGTGTTAGGCGTGGCGCTGTTTCGTGGCGTGCCGGTTGGCCCGCTGATTGCTGCCGGACTGGTTTCGCTGTTTATCGGGAAGTCGTAGTCAGGCTGGCGATATAGCGAGCGGGCGTCTGTCCCAGTCCTTTCTTAAACATGGTGATGAAGGCGGTGGTGGAGTCATACCCCAGCGCCTGCGCCGCCTGCTGAACCGACTTTCCGCCGATCAAAAACTGCAATGCGACAATCAGCTGGAGCTGGTGCCGCCAGCGGCGAAAGCTCAAGCCAGTCTCTTTCACCACCAGCCGCGCCAGATTGCGTTCGCTCATGGCAAAGTGGCTGGCCCACTGCGCCAGCGTCTGCCAGGCGGCAGGTTCGTTTGCCATGGTCTCACTCATCAGGCGAATTTTTGGATGCGGAGATACCGGCAGCTGTAGATGCTCCTGCGGTTGCAGGGGCAGTTCATCAAACAGGACGTCAACCAGCCTTCCGGTAGCGGGAAGAGGCAGTTCCTCCCGTGACCTGTCCGCAAGCGCCAGCACCAGCTCCCGAACCAGGGGCGATATTTTCAGCGTACAGGTACGCGTCGGCAATTCGAGCGCACCGGGTTCAATAAACAGCAGACAGAGCTGCGCGCCGGGCGTCGCCTTGTTGCTGTGCGGCGTTTGTCCCGGGATCCACACCGCATACTGGGGCGGCACCATCAGCATCGCGTTCTCCACTTCACAGGTGATCGCTCCCCCCAGCGCCATAATCAGCTGCCCTTTGCGGTGCTGATGCAGCGGAATATATTGTTCCTGTGCCACCACGCGGATGCGAAAGGCCACCGCCGCGTCGTGCTGGCTATCGGGATCGTAGCCATCGAGCCCCAGTCCGTACATAAAGTTGTCCGATATTAGCGATAAACTGTCATTTTAGCCTGATTTCAACCACGACTTAAATCGGTATGGTATGCGCTCGCCTGAACGTAAGAGACAATAATGACTACTGCTATTCAACCTTCCGGGAAACAGGGTGCGCTGCTGATTGCAGGCATCCTGATGATTGCCACGACGCTGCGCGTCACCTTTACCGGTGTCGCCCCCCTGCTCGATACCATCCGACAGGACTATGGTTTAAGCACGGCGCAAACCGGCCTGCTCACGACGCTGCCTCTGCTGGCCTTCGCCTTTATCTCTCCCCTTGCCGCAGGCGTCGCCCGGCGCCTGGGCATGGAGCGCAGCCTTTTTATCGCTCTGCTGCTGATTTGCATCGGGATTGGCGTACGTTCGCTGCCGTCGGCCTCGCTGCTGTTTATCGGTACGGCGATCGTGGGCTGTGGGATTGCGCTGGGCAATGTCCTGTTACCTGGCTTAATCAAACGTGATTTTCCGGGCCAGGTCGCAAAACTGACGGGGGCTTATTCGCTGACGATGGGAGCCGCTGCTGCCGCAGGGTCGGCGCTGATCGTCCCGCTGTCGCTGGGGAGTGGTGGCTGGCACGGGGCGCTGTTGATGCTGATGTTCTTCCCGCTGGTGGCGCTGCTGCTGTGGTTACCGCAATGGCGCCAGAAGCCGGCCGCCACCCTGACCGGAGCGGGCGCGTTGCACAATCGGGCTATCTGGCGCTCGGCGCTCGCCTGGCAGGTGACGCTTTTTCTGGGCATTAACTCGCTGATTTACTACGTCATTATCGGCTGGTTACCCGCGATTTTGCTTAGCCATGGCTACAGCGAAACGCAGGCTGGCTCCATGCACGGGCTTCTCCAGCTGGCAACCGCGGTTCCCGGTCTCGCCATTCCGCTGATCCTGCACCGTCTTAACGATCAGCGTGGCATTGCCGGGCTAGTCGCCCTGATGTGCGCCGTCAGCGCGGCCGGGTTCTGGTTCGCGCCGGGGCTGGCCGTCGTCTGGACGCTGGTGTTTGGGTTTGGATCCGGCGCCACCATGATCCTCGGCCTGACGTTTATCGGGCTGCGCGCCAGCTCGGCCCATCAGGCCGCGGCGCTCTCCGGCATGGCACAGTCGATTGGCTATCTTCTGGCGGCCTGTGGCCCACCGCTGATGGGGAAAATTCACGATACCGCCGGAGACTGGCGCATTCCGCTGCTCGCCTGCGCGCTGGCCGCGGTGGTGATGGCGTTATGCGGTATGCTTGCCGGGCGTGACCGGGAGATCACACCCCGCTGACATTCAAGGCAGACCCGGAGGTCTGCTTTTTTTAACCCTGCGCCGCCCGCATCATGGCCTGTACCAGCACGACCGGGCGCCCTTGTAGCGCGGCCCGCTCATGCTGGAACAGGGTGAGGACAAAGAAAGGATGGGTTACCAGCTCTGCCGCGCGGATCTCGCCCTGCTCGTCCCAGCCCGTTACGCGCATGTCGCCCCGCTCAAGCTGGTCGGCAAACTCAGGTGAGACGCCGTAATTGCAGTGATACCCCTCCTGAATTTCCGGCTTGCCATACGCTTTAGCAATCAGCGTGTTATTTCGCAGCTCGATCGCGTCGGTTTTTTCCACCAGCGAGCAGGTCAGCGGCGCAATTACCATCCTTCCCTCGGTGTCGGTTTCGGCATGGCCTGCATCGTGCCAGCCCAGTACATTACGCGCATACTCAATCAGCGCATGCTGGAACCCGCCGCAGGTGCCGAGAAAGGGGATGCTGTTCTCACGCGCGTAACGGGCCGCAATAAACGCCGCCTCGGTGTTTTTATACGGGCTTGCCGGTACCAGCCAGATGGCATCGTACCCGACCAGGTCTTCGGGGCTGGTCAGCTCAGGCGTGGCGAGCCAGTCATAATCAGCGGTGAGCTCCAGAACCGCAGCGGCGTCGTCAATCGCCAGCGGGATCGCCTGGTGCGCAATAACATCGGGATTGTAATCACCAACCAGCGCAATGCGCAGCGTCGTTTTAACCGGGGAGAGTTCCATCAGAGATTCCTTATGCCGGAGGATTTTCAGATAACATAAGGAACCTCAGACTACCGATCTTTTGCAATTATCACAATACCTTAAATTGGGTGGATAAAAGCCGGGTGCTATAGTGTTCTTGCAGAACGTCGTAAGGAAATGAGGAGGACCCATGATTCAATGTAAACGCGTGTATGAGCAGGCGACCTCAAAAGACGGTTACCGGATCCTGGTCGACAGACTCTGGCCGCGAGGGATAAAAAAGACCGACCTCGCCTGTGACGAGTGGTGTAAAGCGCTAACGCCGTCCAGCGAACTGCGAAAAGCTTTTCACAGTGAAACGATAGATTTCACCGCGTTCAGTGAAGCCTATCGTAAAGAGCTGGCGCAGCATCCGGATGAAGGCAAACGCCTGGCGGCTCTCGCCAAACAGCAGACCGTGACGCTACTCTATGGGGCGAAAAATACGGAGCAGAATCACGCGCAGGTACTGGCGGACTGGCTGCGTAAACTGTGATTAACCGATCGCCAGCTCATCCACGTTGTGTGGCATCTCGTCGGGAGTAAGCGGCATCAGATGTTCCGGGCGAACAAACGCAAAGCCGTGCTGATTATCAAAGGCGTAAACATCACCGGTGACCAGCCACAGCGCACGCGCTGACGTGGCGGGTAATTGCGTCATGACGCCGTTAACCGGGTTCACAAAACGCTGGCCCGGCTGACAGAGGCCAAACAGCTCGACGGATTTACCGATATTTCGACGGCCTGCCGCCGTACGCGCACCCACGATCATCGCCATGCTGCCCGGTTTTAACTGAAACATACTTCTTCTCGCATACGTACTGCCAGAAACTGGCTAAGAATAATCCTAAAGAGAAGTGTATCGCAGTTTTATTGCCGTTGTCATCTGGTCGGTTGCGGGTGATCGCGGCGGTAAAGATCCCATTCATCGATCACTTCCCCGCCGGGCAGTTTGCACTCGGTACGTACGCCCTGCGGGCTTTGAACAGGGATTTGCTCTCCCCCTTTCTCCAGACAGTACACTGACGCCGGGTTTGCCATACCAATAGCGTGCGGCGGTTGAGGCGCATCAGGAGGGGTTGTCTTTGTTGAGCAGGCGGCCAGCGGTAAAACCAGCGCCAGGAGAAGATATTTCATTATCATGATCCTTCAGGGTGTAAAAATGTCAGAGTAACGGGTCATCGCCGTTTTCTCCATGATTTCTCCATTAAACCTGCACGATTCCCCCTTATAGTGATGCCTGTTCTCACACTGACCAGAGAACATCATTCCGTAATCAAGATGTTTTGCCCCGATCTCAACATCGGGGCTTTTTTTAGTCTTCCCCTCATCTGCCTTCAGAAGAATCTATAAAATTAATCCTGTTCATGTTTTACTATGACCGGAGTCTATATTTTCAGCATAACATGCAGATACAGAGGTCTTCTGCATGGGAGTCATCCTGCCTCATGTCAGATATCATTCTTGCCCGTGTTTCAGAAACCCTCTCCACTGAGCAATCTCTCGACAGTCTGGTGCGTCAGCTACTGGAAATGCTGGAAATTGTGACGGATATGGAATCAACCTACCTGACGAAAGTCGATATCAATGCGCGTTTGCAGCACATTTTATATGCCCGTAACAGCAAGCAAATGCAGATCCCGGAAGGATTCAGCGTGCCCTGGGACGAAACACTGTGTAAGCGCGCCATCGACAGCGACACGTTGTTCAGTAACGAGGTGCCCGACCGCTGGCCGGAGTGTGAAGCGGCCAAAGCACTGGGCATTACAACCTATATGAGCGTGCCGGTTCACCTGGCTGACGGTTCTCTGTATGGCACGCTTTGCGCTGCCAGCACCGCACAGAAACAGTTCAGCGAGCGTGGCGAGCAGGTGATCAGACTCTTTGCCGGTTTAATTGGTCAGTACATTCAGAAAGAGTCGCTTGTGCTTCAGCTTCGCGAAGCAAATGCGGCGCTCATTGCTCACTCTTACACCGACGCCCTCACCGGCCTGCCGAATCGTCGCGCCATTTTTGAAAACCTTACCACCCTGTTCTTACTGGCGCGCCATCTTAACCGCAGGGTCATGATGGCCTTTATTGACCTCGATGATTTCAAGCGAATCAATGACCAGTACGGGCATGAGGCGGGCGATCGCTTCCTCGTACAGGTCGGCAAGCGGCTGACTCACGAGCAAACGCAGGATGAGATTATTGGCCGGCTCGGCGGCGATGAATTTCTGGTTGCCAGCCTGAGTCACAGCGATGATGGCGACGCCAGTACAGAGGTCAACGCAATCAAAACCCGCCTCAATGGTCTTATTGCGGGCGAATACGGGTTAGGCAATGCCACTATTCTTTATCCCGGCGCAAGCCTTGGCGTCGTTATTGTTGATCCTCACAGCACGGATGAAGATAGCGCCCTGCGCACCGCAGACCTCGCGATGTATCAGGATAAAAAAGGAAAAAGCAAAACAGGCTTTGTCGCGTTAGATTAAAACCGTACACTCTACGGCCTTATACAAACTCAAACAGGTGATGGCATGAGAATAGGGATCCTCTTTCCGGTGGTTATTTTTATCACAGCGGTGGTGTTTTTAGGCTGGTTTTTCCTTGGCGGTTACGCCGCGCCGGGGGCTTAAATGAGAAAAACGACCATCATCATGTTGATTGTCGCCATCGTGGCCGTCGCCGGTACGCAGTTAGGCTGGTGGTAACGCCCAAAGTAAAAAGGCCGCCGTCAGGCAGCCTTTTTTAACACAGGTCAGATTTAGCTTTTGATTTTTCTGTAGATAAACAGAACAACCAGCGCGCCAATCACCGCGACGACAAAGCTGCCGAAGTTGAAGCCATCAACTCTGCCAAAGCCGAACAGGGTACTGATCCAGCCACCGACGACTGCACCCACAATCCCCAGAATGATCGTGACGATGAAACCGCCGCCATCTTTGCCCGGCATAATCCACTTCGCCAGGATCCCCGCAATCAGCCCAAAGATAATCCAGGATAAAATTCCCATAGCTTTCCTCTCTGTATGGTTTTTGTCATTAAATCAACGACACAGAAAAGGATAGCACAGGATCTGAGAAAGGAAATTTGTGATAAGAATCACACGGTTCGTTTGATTAAAATATGAGCAGTAAAAAAATGCCGTTCCACACTCATCGTGGGGTTGCATCTTTTACTGAGAAAGATTATCTTTCTCATTACTGAATAGTTGAGCAAATCACTCAGGTATTCAGTACGACATTGCTCACATTGCTTCCAGTATTTCTTGCCCACTCTTGAGTGGGCTTTTTTTTGCCCGAACCCACCAAAATCTGGCGTTTCTTCAGTGGAGGTGAAACGCTATTCTCTGTGGCTACTGAACAACAAAAACGTTGATAACATGAACGTATCAAGCAAGTTTGTCATCTGCCTTAATCTTGTTTCTGCCAGTACGTTACTGCTACTGCTCTCAACACGGTTTGAATGGTTCTGAGATGAAAGGAGCCTGGCATGGTGGCTTTCCTTTCGATTCCGTGCAGCCTCAACTCTCATACTTGTAGCTTTTATGACCTGTGTTAAGATCCCTGCACCTCAGGACGTGGTGGGACAACAGGAAAATGAAGAAGGCCATTGCCGTTGCTATCATCTCAACCTTTATGGTCGTCCTGTCGCTGTATGCGGTTAACGCCATTATCGCTGAGCAGCAAAAGAACCGGCAGAGGGAGATCTCCCACACGCTCTTAAGCTATTCTGAAGAGTTAACGCAAAATATCGCCAGTACGCTTAAAAATACCTCCGCGCAGGGATGCGATAGCGCCAGTCTGAACGTCTACCGAAAATTAAAGATGCGAAGTCTCTATTTCGCCGATGTGGGGTTTATTGAAAAGGGGAAAATCACCTGCACCGCGTTTTGGGGCAAGCTGGCAAATCCCATCGCCCTTCCCTCTGAGCTGCATAATACCCAGAACGGATTCAGCCTGGCGCAGTTTTCGCAGAAAGATTTCTTTGTCGGCAATGCGACAATCTATAACCACCTTATTATCTTCACCTCCCGTTCAGCCTACGATAAATTTGCCCCCGTTACCGCCAACTATTCGCTTCGTTCTTCCACTAAAGATTTCGGCCGCACCTTTTTCACAGTTACGCCGCCATCAGAAAAGTTCAGCCGCTTACAGTCTCTGTTATTTACGCTGGCTGTGACAGAGTGCAGTACACGCTGGGATTTGTGCGTTACCGTCACACACCATGATGCCGGACTGGCTTCGCTCTCCCACGTAGTGATGGTGCTTCTGTGCCTGTTTTTATACTTTATCTGGATATCCCTGACGCTGTTTTCTCTTCGACTTTATGAAGACCGACGTTCTCTGGAACGAACGCTGGTCAAAGCGGTAAAAGCGAATACCATCAGCGTTCATTTTCAGCCTGTTATTCGGGTTGCTGATAAGAAAATCGTCGGGGTTGAAGTGTTATCAAGATGGCAGGATAACAATCACAAAGAGGTTTCTCCTGAGCTGTTTATCCCGTTAATTAAAAAAATTGGCCTGTATAACGTTTATTATAAGAACATGATAAAGAAATCCCTGGCGGAAATTGCCGCGCTGGCCGCTGAACATCAGTTAATGATTTCACTGAACGTTGGCCGGACGGAAATTGAAGACGGCAAATTCCTGGCGGTATTACGTCATGAATGCTCAGAGAACGCGATTCCCTTATCGTTAATCAAAGTTGAGTTATCCGAGAATGGCGTTTCCACCGCGGCCATCCTTGAAGAGTTTTGTGAGGAGCTTAAATCGGCAGGCGTCAAAATTTCAATAGACGATTTTGGTGTGCAAAACTCTAATCTGGCCAGGCTATCAAATCTCAAATATGACGAAATCAAGGTGGATAAGTCGTTAGTGGACGGCATCAGCGAGCACTATAAACAGGATATCCTGGTGATCTTCAGCGACGCGCTCGCTAAACTGCACAAAACCCTGGTTTTTGAAGGGGTTGAAAGCGAAACGCAATATCAGTTCATCGCGCAGAGATACCCCGATGCCCTCGTACAAGGCTGGTACTTTTCAAAGTCGCTAACCCGGCACGACCTCGCCAGGCTGCTGGCAGACTCAGCGCGATGACGCGTTATTCATTGCCCCACTGATTCAGGAAGTTCGCAATATCGTCAATGCGCGCTTCGTCTATCTCCGCCTGGACAGCCATCTCCCGCTGCGCCTCTTCACTGATTTCCTCATTGTTGTATAAGCGAGTGAGCAGCAGCTGGAAATAGTGTGCCAGCGGCGTACGCTCTGCCTCTTCTACCGGTTTCGCCGTTTCAGTCGCATACTCGTCGACGATGTCATAATACTTGAGCGGGATATCATGGTTCATAGCGTTGTTTCCGTCTTGTGTGCATAAAAAACGGGAACCCTCAGGCTCCCGTTGTCATTTAACCCAGCGAGTGGATTACATGTTCGCGATAATCGCGTCGCCAAACTCTGAGCATTTCAGCAGTTTAGCGCCTTCCATCAGACGTTCAAAGTCATAGGTGACGGTTTTCGCATTAATCGCGCCTTCCATACCCTTAACGATCAGGTCTGCGGCTTCGAACCATTCCATATGACGCAGCATCATCTCTGCGGACAGAATGATAGAGCCTGGGTTGACTTTGTCCTGGCCTGCATATTTAGGTGCAGTACCGTGAGTTGCTTCGAACAGGGCGCACTCGTCACCGATGTTCGCGCCCGGGGCGATACCGATACCCCCCACCTGCGCGGCCAGCGCATCGGAGATGTAGTCACCATTCAGGTTCATACAGGCGATCACGTCATACTCAGCAGGTCGCAGCAGGATCTGTTGCAGGAACGCATCGGCAATCACATCTTTAATGATGATCTCTTTACCGGTGTTCGGGTTCTTAATTTTCTGCCATGGGCCGCCGTCGATCAGTTCACCGCCGAACTCTTCGGTCGCCAGCTGATAGCCCCAGTCTTTGAACGCGCCTTCGGTGAACTTCATGATGTTGCCTTTGTGAACCAGGGTCACAGAGTCACGATCGTTGGTGATAGCGTATTCGATGGCGGCACGCACCAGACGCTTGGTCCCTTCTTCGGAGCATGGCTTGATGCCGATGCCGCAATGCTCAGGGAAGCGAATTTTCTTCACGCCCATCTCTTCGCGCAGGAATTTAATCACTTTTTCTGCATCAGCAGAGTCCGCTTTCCATTCGATACCGGCGTAGATGTCTTCTGAGTTTTCACGGAAGATAACCATGTCGGTCAGTTCCGGGTGCTTAACCGGGCTTGGGGTGCCCTGGTAGTAACGCACCGGACGCAGACACACATACAGATCCAGTTCCTGACGCAGCGCCACGTTCAGGGAGCGAATGCCGCCGCCAACTGGCGTGGTCAGAGGGCCTTTGATAGCAACGCGATAGTCGCGGATCAGGTCCAGCGTTTCGGCTGGCAGCCAGACGTCCTGGCCATAAACTTGAGTCGATTTTTCACCGGTGTAAATTTCCATCCAGGAAATTTTACGCTCGCCTTTGTAGGCTTTCTCAACAGCGGCATCAACCACTTTCAGCATTGCCGGGGTAACGTCTACGCCGATACCGTCGCCTTCAATGAACGGGATAATCGGGTTGTGAGGAACGTTAATCTTGCCGTTTTGCAGGGTGATCTTTTTACCTTCCGCCGGAACAACTACTTTGCTTTCCATTAACCTCTCCTTCGAGCGCTTCTGGTTGTTACTGATCTTATGTTAATAAATTGTAATGAGCCTTCCGATAGTACCTGATTGTCCGACGCCATGAAAGGTCTTCGTTATTAGGCTATAATGCGGCAATTGATAACGCCTGAAAATACCATGACGAAAACTTCTTTTAGAAAACACCGGGTTGAGCGATTCAGCTCACGACAAGCCACCAGAAGAACGCCAGAACCCCAGACAACGCGGGTCATACTGTTCAATAAACCCTACGATGTATTGCCACAGTTTACCGACGAGGCCGGGCGCAGCACGCTGAAGGACTTTATTCCCGTTCAGGGAGTGTACGCGGCGGGACGTCTGGATCGTGACAGCGAAGGGTTGCTGGTGCTCACCAATGACGGCGTGCTCCAGGCCAGGCTCACTCAGCCGGGCAAGCGTACCGGGAAAATTTACTTTGTGCAGGTTGAAGGCGAGCCGGACGACGCGTCGCTGGCAAAACTGCGTAACGGCGTAACGCTGAACGACGGTCCCACCCTGCCGGCTGGTATTGAGCGCGTGAATGAACCCGAGTGGTTGTGGCCGCGCAACCCGCCGATTCGTGAGCGGAAATCCATTCCCACCAGCTGGCTTAAAATAACCCTTTATGAAGGCCGCAACCGACAGGTCAGGCGCATGACTGCGCATGTGGGCTACCCTACCCTGCGACTCATTCGCTATGCCATGGGCAGCTACACGCTGGACTCGCTGGCAAACGGGGAATGGCGGGATGTTACCCCTAAGGAGAACTGATGTTTAAACCTCATGTTACGGTCGCCTGCGTGGTCCATGCGCAGGGGAAATTCCTGGTGGTGGAAGAGACCATCAACGGCAAAGCGCTGTGGAACCAGCCTGCCGGGCATCTTGAAGCCAATGAAACCTTACGCCAGGCGGCAGCCCGTGAGCTGTGGGAGGAGACGGGTATCCGCGCCGAACCGCAGCATTTTATCCGTATGCATCAGTGGATAGCGCCTGACCAGACGCCTTTCCTGCGCTTCTTATTCGCCGTTGAACTTAACGAAACGTGCGCCACTGAACCGCACGACGACGATATCGATCGCTGCCTGTGGGTGACTGCCGAGGAGATCCTGAACGCGCCAAACCTGCGTTCGCCGCTGGTGGCGGAAAGCATCCGCTGCTGGCAGTCTGCGGCGCGCCTGCCGCTGGATATCATTGCAGAGTTTAACTGGCCGTTTACAGAGGGTGTCAATGGTGGGGGGGCGTGATAGAATACGCCGCCTTGAAGTTCAATGTCGTGAGTATTCCATGTCAGATAACAGCCAGAAAAAAGTAATCGTCGGCATGTCCGGCGGTGTCGATTCCTCCGTTTCCGCCTACCTGTTGCAGCAACAGGGCTATAAGGTGGAGGGCCTGTTCATGAAGAACTGGGAGGAAGACGATGGCGAGGAATACTGCACTGCCGCTGCGGATCTCGCCGATGCGCAGGCCGTGTGCGATAAGCTCGGCATCGAACTGCACACCGTTAACTTTGCCGCAGAATACTGGGACAACGTTTTTGAACTCTTCCTCGAAGAGTACAAAGCGGGCCGCACGCCAAACCCGGATATCCTGTGCAACAAAGAGATCAAATTCAAAGCCTTCCTGGAATTCGCCGCGGAAGACCTGGGCGCAGACTACATTGCGACCGGCCACTACGTGCGTCGCGCGGATGTGAATGGCAAAAGCCAGCTGCTGCGCGGCCTGGACGGCAACAAAGATCAGAGCTACTTCCTCTATACGCTGAGCCACGAACAGATTGCCCAGAGCCTGTTCCCGGTCGGCGAGCTGGAAAAGCCGGAAGTGCGTAAGATTGCTGAAGATCTGGATCTGATCACCGCGAAGAAAAAAGACTCCACCGGTATTTGTTTTATCGGCGAGCGTAAATTCCGCGAGTTCCTGGGGCGCTACCTGCCTGCACAGCCGGGCAAAATCGTCACCGTTGACGGCGATGAGATTGGTCAGCACCAGGGGCTGATGTACCACACTCTCGGCCAGCGTAAAGGTCTGGGAATCGGCGGCACCAAAGAGGGCAGCGAAGATCCGTGGTACGTGGTCGACAAAGACGTCGAAAACAATATTCTGGTTGTGGCTCAGGGTCACGACCACCCGCGCCTGATGTCCGTTGGACTGATCGCGCAACAGCTGCACTGGGTCGATCGCGAGCCGCTGAAAGGCACGCTACGCTGCACAGTGAAAACGCGCTACCGCCAGACGGACATCCCTTGCACCGTAACCGCACTGGATGACGATCGCATTGACGTGCGTTTCGACGAGCCGGTTTCCGCCGTTACCCCTGGCCAGTCTGCTGTTTTCTACAGCGGCGAAATTTGCCTCGGCGGTGGGATCATTGAACAGCGCCTGCCGCTGCCTGCTGTTTAAACCGTTTGCACACATAAAGGAGACCGTGTGGCGAAGAACTATTACGACATCACCCTGGCGCTGGCGGGAATTTGCCAGTCAGCCCGTCTGGTGCAACAGCTGGCGCATCAGGGTCATTGCGACGCTGATGCCCTGCACGTTTCACTCAACAGCGTTATCGATCTTAACCCAGGCTCCACGCTGGGCGTCTTTGGCGGCAGTGAAACCAATCTTCGTCTCGGTCTTGAAACTCTGCTCGGCGTGCTCAACGCCAGCAACCGTCAGGGGTTGAACGCGGAACTGACCCGCTACACCTTAAGCCTGATGGTGCTGGAACGTAAGCTTAATGCGGCAAAAGGCGCAATGAATACCCTGGGCGACCGCATCGCCGGGCTACAGCGCCAGCTCGACCACTTTGACCTCCAGTCTGAGACCCTGCTCAGCGCGATGGCCGGTATCTACGTTGACGTGATTAGCCCGCTAGGCCCGCGTATTCAGGTCACCGGTTCGCCTGCCGTATTGCAAAGCCCACAGGTACAGGCGAAGGTACGCGCTTCGCTGCTGGCAGGCATCCGTGCCGCCGTGCTGTGGCAACAGGTCGGCGGTGGCCGCCTACAGTTAATGTTTTCTCGTCATCGCCTGACGACTCAGGCAAAACAAATTCTTGCTCATTGTTAACCTCCCGGAGTTGCGAATTATGGAATTATCCTCACTGACCGCCGTATCCCCTGTCGATGGACGCTACGGCGATAAAGTCAGCGCGCTGCGCGGGATCTTCAGCGAATATGGCCTGCTGAAGTTCCGTGTTCAGGTTGAAGTACGCTGGCTGCAAAAGCTGGCCGCCCAGACAGCAATCAAGGAAGTTCCTGCTTTTGACGCAAAGGCAAACGATTACCTTGATAAAATCGTTGCTGAGTTCAGCGAAGAAGATGCCGCGCGCATTAAAACCATCGAACGCACCACCAACCACGACGTGAAAGCGGTTGAATACTTCCTGAAAGAGAAAGTGGCAAGCGTCCCTGCCCTGCACGCGGTATCTGAATTTATTCACTTCGCCTGCACGTCTGAAGATATTAACAACCTGTCTCACGCGCTGATGCTCTCTACCGCGCGGAAAGAGGTAGTACTCCCTTACTGGCGTAAAATCATTGATGCGGTGAAAGCGCTGTCCGTGGAATACCGCGACATTCCGCTGCTGTCCCGTACTCACGGCCAGCCAGCAACCCCATCCACCATGGGTAAAGAGATGGCGAACGTGGCGTACCGCATGGAACGCCAGTATCGTCAGCTGGAGCAGGTTGAGATCCTCGGCAAAATCAACGGCGCGGTGGGTAACTACAACGCCCACATCGCCGCGTACCCGGAAGTGGACTGGCACCAGTTCAGCGAAGAGTTTGTGACCTCTCTGGGGATCCAGTGGAACCCGTACACCACCCAAATTGAGCCGCACGACTACATCGCCGAGCTGTTTGACTGCATTGCGCGCTTCAACACCATCCTGATCGACTTCGATCGTGACGTATGGGGTTACATCGCCCTGAACCACTTCAAGCAGAAGACCATCGCCGGGGAAATCGGTTCGTCCACCATGCCGCACAAAGTGAACCCAATCGACTTCGAAAACTCCGAAGGTAACCTGGGTCTGGCGAATGCCGTGTTACAACATATGGCGAGCAAGCTGCCGGTATCCCGCTGGCAGCGCGACCTGACTGACTCCACGGTGCTGCGTAACCTGGGCGTAGGTATTGGCTACGCGCTGATCGCCTACCAGTCCACCCTTAAAGGTGTGAGCAAACTGGAAGTTAACCGCGACCGTCTGCTGGACGAGCTGGATCACAACTGGGAAGTGCTGGCGGAGCCGATTCAGACCGTGATGCGTCGTTACGGCATCGAAAAACCGTACGAGAAACTCAAAGAGCTGACCCGCGGTAAACGCGTTGATGCTGAAGGTATGAAACAGTTTATCGACGGTCTGGCGCTGCCAGAAGAAGAAAAAGCGCGCCTGAAAGAGATGACCCCGGCAAACTATATTGGCCGTGCCATCGCTATGGTTGACGAGCTGAAGTAATCGCCCTTCCCCCTTTCCACCCGGAAAGGGGGCTGCTTTACATCATCGAGCCGACATTTCACGTCACATTATCTGTTTTGCCGGGATTAGAGCCTGCCGTCAGGCTGATTGTTATTTTTTGCCGTGGAATAACTTTCCGGAATATACCGTTTTAAGCCGAACGGGCACAGTTTGAACTGGCACGGGGTTTCAGCCGTGCACAGGCGATCCATCTCCTGTCGGTTGCCTGGACACGCGTTTTTCTGTTTGAACCCCATCCAGCCTATTGATGTAAAGGGCATTGCCTGCGCTATCCATACTCTACGCCGCCGATCGTTAATCAGGATCCCCTGGTTTGAAGTGGTGATGATTTCACCTGTACGAACGTAATAATCTCCCTTTAACCACAGGATATAATTCAGGCCATACTGTGTTTCAACTTTGCAAAAGATGGTTCCGCTTTCCGGGCTCGCAATAGTCTCAACAACCTTCCATTCCATAAAGTCCTCTTTACTCGCTATATTGCTGTTTTGTTGTGTAAAAATGCTGCTTTTCTGGCACATCTTATGCAAATCTAATTTCGCACCATAAAATAAGCGTAGACAAAGCCAGGCATAGTGAGAACATCCTTACAAAAAAAAGGGCAATATTTACAAAACTGGCGTGCCCGTGCTGTCCAAAAAGCGACTCGCCTTCAACAGTTCATAAACGGATGGCTGTTTTATCGGGATTGCGAAAGCTTGCGAAAACAAGTCAGTTTATATTACCCGCGCCTGCTGGGGACGCATGAGGCTTACGTGAGTTGGGTGGGTGATATGAACCAGGCTCAGGTCAACATACTTACTAATCAGGTGCCTGGCGTCATCCCCCCCTGTGTTCGGGAGCATGAAAAAATCATTTAATTTCATTGCGCTGGTGTCAACCTGAATAATCAGCGTTAAACTATTCATACCATTTATAAAGGGAGAAGTGATGATGCGCGTACTGGTTGTTGAGGATAACGCATTGCTACGTCATCACCTGAAAGTTCAACTTCAGGAGATGGGTCATCAGGTGGACGATGCTGAAGACGCAAAAGAGGCCGATTATTATCTCAATGAACACCTGCCGGACATCGCCATTGTCGATTTAGGGCTGCCGGATGAAGACGGATTGTCCCTTATCCGCCGCTGGCGTAGCCATGATGTTTCCCTGCCGGTGCTGGTGCTGACTGCCCGCGAAGGCTGGCAGGACAAGGTTGAAGTCCTGAGCGCTGGCGCGGATGACTACGTGACCAAACCCTTCCATATTGAAGAAGTCGCCGCGCGTATGCAGGCGCTGCTGCGCCGCAACAGCGGGCTGGCGTCGCAGGTGATCTCTCTGCCGCCGTTCCAGGTGGATCTCTCCCGCCGTGAATTTTCTATTAATGATGAAGTGATCAAGCTGACCGCATTCGAATACACCATCATGGAAACGCTGATCCGTAACAACGGTAAAGTGGTGAGCAAAGATTCCCTGATGCTTCAGCTCTATCCGGATGCCGAGCTGCGCGAAAGCCACACCATTGACGTGCTGATGGGTCGCCTGCGTAAAAAAATTCAGGCGCAGTACCCGCATGACGTGATCACCACCGTGCGTGGTCAGGGCTACCTGTTCGAATTACGCTAAATGAAAGGGATATTGCGCCACATTTTACCCCTTTCGCTGCGGGTTCGCTTTTTGCTGGCAACCGCCGCCGTCGTGCTGGTGCTGTCGCTCTCTTACGGGATGGTGGCGTTGGTCGGTTATAGCGTGAGCTTCGATAAAACCACCTTCCGCCTGCTTCGCGGCGAAAGTAACCTGTTTTATACCCTGGCGAAGTGGGAGAACAACCGAATCACCGTCGAGATGCCGGAAAACCTGAATCAGCAGAGCCCGACGCTGGCGCTGATCTATGATGAAAAAGGGAAATTGCTGTGGGCCCAGCGCGATGTCCCGTGGTTGAAAAAGCGCATCCGTCCGGAATGGCTGAAAACCAACGGTTTTCATGAAATAGAAGCCGACCTCAACTCCACCAGCAGCCTGCTGCGTGACGATCGCGCCTTACAGATCAAGCTTAATGAGATCCGTGCCGAAGATGACGACACGGAGATGACCCACTCTGTGGCCATCAACCTTTACCCCGCCACCCTGAACATGCCGCAGTTAACCATTGTGGTGATCGATACCATACCGGTTGAGCTGAAACGCTCGTATATGGTCTGGAACTGGTTTGTGTATGTTCTGGCTGCCAACCTGCTGCTGGTGATCCCTCTCCTGTGGGTTGCTGCGTGGTGGAGCCTCCGCCCGATTGAATCCCTTGCCAAAGAGGTGCGCGAGCTGGAGGAACATCACCGCGAGAAGCTAAACCCGGAGACCACGCGTGAGCTGACCAGCCTGGTGCGCAACCTCAACCGCCTGCTGAAAAGCGAACGTGAACGCTACGACAAGTATCGCACGACGCTCACCGACCTTACGCACAGCCTGAAAACCCCGCTGGCCGTGATGCAGAGTACCCTGCGTTCCATGCGCAGTTCGAAAATGAGCGTGGATGACGCCGAGCCGGTGATGCTGGAACAAATCAGCCGTATTTCACAGCAGATCGGCTATTACCTGCACCGCGCGAGCATGCGTTCCGGAAGCGCTCTGTTGAGCCGTGAACTGCACCCGGTAGCCCCGCTGCTGGATAACCTCACCTCTGCGCTGAACAAGGTGTACCAGCGTAAAGGGGTCAACATCAGTCTGGATATCTCACCGGAAATTAGCTTTGTCGGTGAGAAAAATGACTTTATGGAAGTGATGGGAAACCTGCTCGATAACGCCTGCAAATATTGTCTGGAGTTTGTCGAGGTGTCCGCGCGGGTAACGGATAACGAACTGCATATTATCGTTGAGGATGATGGTCCTGGCATTCCCCGTAATAAACGCGAAGTGGTGTTCGATCGCGGCCAGCGCGCCGATACGCTGCGGCCAGGCCAGGGCGTCGGATTATCCGTCGCCAGGGAAATCGTCGATCAGTACGAGGGCAAGATTGAAACCGGTGAAAGTTTGCTGGGCGGTGCCCGTATGGAAGTCATTTTTGGCCGCCAGCATCCCGTATCGAACGATAGTTGACCCGAAATGTGAAAAATACGCGGATCTCGCAGTCAGGGGGCGGTGCTTCCGTTATAATCCGTCTCAGTAAGAGCCTGCGGAATACAAAAATATGGATTATCAATTAACGCTTAACTGGCCCGAATTTATTGAACGTTACTGGCAAAAACGCCCGGTCGTTCTTAAACGCGGGATCAGCAATTTTATCGACCCTATTTCTCCTGACGAACTCGCTGGTCTGGCGATGGAAAACGAGGTAGACAGCCGTCTGGTGAGCCACCAGGACGGGAAATGGCAGGTCAGCCACGGTCCCTTTGAAAGCTACGATCATCTGGGCGAAAACAACTGGTCTTTACTGGTGCAGGCGGTCAACAACTGGCACGAACCCACCGCAGCCTTAATGCGTCCCTTCCGCGCCCTGCCAGACTGGCGAATGGACGATCTGATGATCTCCTTCTCCGTTCCCGGTGGCGGCGTGGGTCCGCATCTGGATCAGTACGACGTGTTTATCATTCAGGGTACCGGTCGCCGTCGCTGGCGCGTGGGCGAAAAAGTGCCAATGAAGCAGCACTGCCCGCACCCGGATCTGCTTCAGGTTGATCCGTTTGAAGGGATCATTGATGAAGAGCTGGAGCCAGGTGACATTCTTTATATCCCACCGGGCTTCCCGCATGAAGGTTATTCCCTGGAGAACTCGCTGAACTATTCGGTTGGTTTCCGCGCGCCAAGCGGGCGCGAGATGATCAGCGGATTTGCTGACTATGTTTTACAGCGTGAGCTGGGCAGCTACCGTTACAGCGATCCGGACGTTCCGGCGCGTGAGCACCCGGCGGATATTCTGCCAGAGGAGCTGGATAAGCTGCGCGGGATGATGCTGGATCTGATCAACGAACCGGAGCACTTCAGACAGTGGTTTGGCGAGTTTATCAGCCAGTCGCGTCACGAACTGGACGTCGCACCGCCAGAGCCGCCGTATCAGGCAGATGAAATTTATGATGCGCTCCAGCAGGGCGATAAGCTGGTTCGTCTGGGCGGATTACGCGTACTACGCATTGGCGAAGAGGTATTCGTCAACGGCGAGCGCCTGGACTCTCCGCATCGCCCGGCGCTGGAAGCGATTGCCAGCCATATGGTGCTGACTGCGGATACCTTTGGCGACGCACTGGACGATCCCTCCTTCCTCGCCATGCTGGCCGCGCTGGTGAACAGCGGGTACTGGTTTTTTGAGGACTGAGCCGCTTTAATGCCCGGTGACGCTGCGCTTACCGGGCCTACGATCGAAATGTAGGCCGGGTAAGGCGTAGCCGCCACCCGGCATAAAACATTACCGCTTCGCGGTTAACTCCGCTATCCGCACGATCACCTGCACCGCTTTCTCCATCCCTTCCAGCGTCACGAACTCATGCTTGCCGTGGTAGTTATATCCACCGGTAAACAGGTTCGGGCACGGCAGGCCCATAAACGACAGCTGTGAACCATCGGTACCGCCACGGATCGGTTTCATCACCGGCTCGATGTCACAATCGCGCATCGCCTGCTGGGCGATATCAAGAATATGCGGATGCTCCATCACCTTATCGCGCATATTGTAATAGCTGTCTTCGATGATGAGTTCAATATAGCAATCCGGATGCAGCCCCTTGCCGACCTTTTTCGCGATCTCCATCATCTTACGTTTGCGCGCTTCAAAGGCTTTGCGGTCGAAATCGCGGACAATATAGTGCATCTGCGCGCTGTCCACGGTCCCCTTGATGCTGGTCAGATGATAAAAACCCTCATACCCTTCCGTCATCTCCGGGCTCTCTTCGGCGGGCACTTCCGCATGAATACGCGCAGCCAGCGACAGCGCATTCACCATCACCCCTTTCGCAGACCCCGGGTGCACGTTATTCCCGACGATTTTGATCGTTACCGATGCCGCGTTAAAGTTTTCATACTCCAGTTCACCCACGCCGCCACCGTCGACGGTGTAGGCCCACTGCGCGTTAAACGCCTCAACGTCAAAGTGTTTTGCGCCTTTTCCAACCTCTTCATCCGGCGTGAAGGCCACGCGGATATCGCCATGTGGGATATTTTTGCCCTTCAGCACCGCCAGCGCCGTCATGATCTCGGCGATGCCCGCTTTGTCATCGGCCCCCAGCAAGGTTTTGCCGTCAGTGGTGATTAACGTCTGCCCCAGCAGCTGATGCAGTACCGGGAACATCACCGGCGACAGCACTTCGTCGCCAATGCCCAGCGCAATATCACCGCCGCGGTAGTTTTCAACAATCTGCGGGTTTACGTGTTTACCGCTAAAATCAGGTGAGGTATCGACATGAGAAATAAAGCCAATTGCCGGGATATCGCCGTCAATATTCGCCGGCAGCGTTCCCATCACGGTCCCTTTTTCGCTGAGCGTGACATCAACCAGCCCCATGGCCTCCAGCTGCTCTTTCAGCAGATTTAGCAGCTTCCACTGGCCTTCGGTGCTTGGCACCTGTCGGACCCCCGGCTTAGATTGGGTATCCAGCGAAACGTAATGTAAGAAACGCTCAAGTAGTTTATCCATGCAGTCACCCTCACTTTTTGTGACAACATTATCATTAAGCAGCAAAACGCAAATATTGCGTCAGGTCACTTTTATCCCGCAAACGAGAACTTTTTACGTTTATATCGTTGTGCGTTAATAAATGTAGCTTATGAATAAGTGAGAAGGATTGGCGATTCAATGGGTTTGCCGTAGAATGTCCGCCCTCATTACGAGTCACCAAGGTGGTTACACACAAACCCCGCTTCAGTCTGCTGCCTGAGGCGTCTATATGGGACAGCGCGAAAATTGAATACACAACCCCGTTCCCTTTCACCGCTGGTGCAACTGGAACGAATTCGTAAAAGTTTCGATGGCAAAGATGTCATTTCCGACCTTAATCTGACCATCAATGACGGTGAGTTTCTCACGCTGCTCGGCCCCTCCGGCTGCGGCAAAACCACCGTCCTGCGCCTTATCGCCGGGCTGGAAAGCGTCGATAACGGCCATATCCATCTTGAGAACCAGGACATAACCCAGGTTCCAGCCGAAGATCGCCACGTCAATACCGTCTTTCAGAGCTATGCCCTGTTCCCGCACATGACCGTGTTTGAGAACGTGGCGTTTGGCCTGCGGATGCAAAAAACACCGGCCAGCGAGATCCCACCTCGGGTTACCGAAGCCCTGCGCATGGTACAGCTGGAGGCGTTCGCCCAGCGCAAGCCGCATCAACTTTCCGGTGGTCAGCAGCAGCGTGTGGCCATTGCCCGCGCCGTGGTCAACAAACCTCGCCTGCTCCTGCTGGATGAATCCCTCTCTGCGCTGGACTACAAGCTGCGCAAGCAGATGCAGAACGAGCTGAAAGCGCTTCAGCGTAAGCTCGGCATCACGTTCGTGTTTGTCACGCACGATCAGGAAGAAGCCCTGACCATGTCAGACCGTATCGTGGTGATGCGCGACGGCAAGATTGAGCAGGATGGCACCCCGCGTGAAATTTACGAAGAGCCGAAAAACCTGTTCGTCGCCAGCTTTATTGGCGAAATCAATATCTTTAACGCCACGGTGATCGAGCGTCTGGACGAGCAGCGCGTTCGCGCGAACGTGGAAGGCCGCGAATGCAATATTACCGTCAACTTTGCCGTCGAGAAGGGTCAAAAGCTCAACGTCCTGCTGCGCCCGGAAGATCTCCGCGTTGATGAGATCCACGACACGGCTGACGTCGAAGGTCTGATCGGTTACGTTCGCGAACGCAACTACAAAGGGATGACCCTCGAATCCGTTGTGGAACTGGAAAACGGCAAAATGGTGATGGTCAGCGAGTTCTTTAACGAGGACGATCCGGACTTCGACCACTCGCTGGATCAGAAAATGGTCATCAACTGGGTAGAAAGCTGGGAGGTTGTACTGGCTGATGAAGAACACAAGTAAGTTCCAGAATGTGGTGATTGCCACGATCGTCGGTTGGCTTGTGTTGTTTGTCTTTCTTCCCAACCTGATGATCATCGTGACCAGCTTCCTGACCCGCGACGACGCGAACTTCGTGACGATGGTCTTTACGCTGGACAACTACGCGCGCCTGCTCGATCCGCTCTATTTTGACGTGCTGCTGCACTCGCTCAATATGGCGCTGATTGCCACCCTCGCCTGTCTGGTGCTGGGGTATCCATTCGCCTGGTTCCTGGCCCGCCTGCCGCAAAAAGTGCGGCCGCTGCTGCTGTTTTTACTGATTGTACCCTTCTGGACCAACTCGTTAATCCGCATCTACGGGCTGAAAATCTTTCTCAGCACCAAAGGTTATCTGAACGAGTTCCTGCTGTGGCTGGGGGTGATCGAGACGCCGATCCGCATCATGTTCACCCCGGGCGCGGTAATTGTCGGCCTGGTCTATATCCTGCTGCCGTTTATGGTGATGCCGCTCTACTCCAGCATTGAAAAGCTCGATAAGCCGCTGCTGGAAGCGGCGAAAGACCTGGGCGCCAGTAAGTTACAAACCTTTGTCCGCATCATTATTCCGCTGACCATGCCGGGTATTATCGCCGGCTGTCTGCTGGTCATGCTGCCTGCGATGGGCCTGTTCTACGTATCGGACCTGATGGGCGGGGCGAAAAACCTGCTGATCGGTAACGTGATTAAGAGCCAGTTCCTGAATATCCGCGACTGGCCGTTCGGCTCGGCCACCAGCATAACGCTGACGGTGGTGATGGGGCTGATGCTGCTGGTTTACTGGCGTGCATCACGCCTGCTGAATAAGAAGGTGGAGCTGGAATGATCGGTCGACTGCTTCGCGGCGGTTTTATGACCGCCATTTATGCGTATCTCTATATTCCGATAATCATTTTGATCGTGAACTCTTTTAACAGCTCACGCTTCGGGATCAACTGGCAAGGGTTTACCACCAAATGGTATGGCCTGCTGATGAACAATGACAGCCTGCTACAGGCCGCTCAGCACTCGCTGACGATGGCGGTATTTTCTGCCACCTTCGCGACGCTGATTGGCTCACTGACCGCCGTGGCGCTGTACCGCTACCGTTTTCGCGGTAAGCCGTTCGTCAGTGGCATGCTGTTTGTGGTGATGATGTCCCCGGATATCGTGATGGCCATTTCACTGCTGGTGCTGTTTATGCTGCTGGGCGTCCAGCTCGGTTTCTGGTCGCTGCTGTTCTCGCATATCACCTTCTGTCTGCCGTTTGTGGTGGTAACCGTCTACGCGCGTCTGAAAGGGTTCGACGTACGCATGCTGGAAGCGGCGAAAGATCTGGGTGCGAGCGAGATGACCATTCTGCGCAAAATCATTCTGCCGCTGGCGATGCCCGCCGTGGCAGCAGGATGGCTGCTCAGTTTTACCCTGTCGATGGACGACGTGGTCGTGTCCTCCTTCGTCACCGGGCCGAGCTATGAAATTCTGCCGTTGAAGATCTACTCAATGGTTAAAGTCGGTGTTTCACCCGAAGTGAACGCGCTGGCGACTATTCTGTTGGTGTTATCGCTGGTTCTGGTAATTGCCAGCCAGGTTATTGCTCGTGATAAAACAAAATCTCAGGGGACACAGAAATGAAAAAAATGCTTGCCGCTGCGGCACTGGTGCTCGGAATGGGCGCCGCGCATGCTGATGACAGCAAAACGCTCTATTTCTACAACTGGACCGAGTATGTGCCGCCGGGCCTGCTGGAGCAGTTCACCAAAGAGACGGGCATCAAGGTGATCTATTCGACCTACGAGTCGAATGAAACCATGTACGCCAAGCTCAAAACCTATAAAGATGGCGCGTATGACCTGGTGGTGCCGTCGACCTATTTCGTCGACAAGATGCGCAAAGAAGGCATGATCCAGAAGATCGACAAAACGAAGCTAACCAATTTTTCAAACCTCGATCCTGAGATGCTAAACAAGCCGTTCGACCCGAACAACGACTACTCCATTCCGTACATCTGGGGCGCGACGGCAATTGGCGTCAACAGCGATGCCATTGATCCAAAAACGGTTTCATCCTGGGCTGACCTGTGGAAGCCGGAATACAAAAGCAGCCTGCTGTTAACCGACGATGCGCGCGAAGTGTTCCAGGTTGCGCTGCGTAAACTCGGCTATTCCGGTAACACCACCGATCCGAAAGAGATCGAAGCGGCGTATAACGAACTGAAAAAGCTGATGCCAAACGTGGCGGCGTTCAACTCGGATAACCCGGCTAACCCGTATATGGAAGGTGAAGTGAATCTGGGTATGGTCTGGAACGGCTCTGCGTTTGTGGCGCGTCAGGCCGGGACGCCGCTGGAGGTGGTCTGGCCGAAGGAGGGCGGCATCTTCTGGATGGACAGCCTCGCGATCCCGGCGAATGCGAAAAACGTCGAGGGCGCCCTGAAGCTGATCAATTTCCTGCTGCGCCCGGATGTGGCAAAAGAGGTGGCGGAAACCATCGGCTACCCGACGCCAAACCTGGCCGCGCGGAAGCTGTTAAGCCCTGAAGTGGCAAATGATAAATCGCTTTATCCGGACGCTGAAACCATCAGCAAAGGGGAATGGCAGAACGACGTCGGTGACGCGAGCCGCCTGTATGAAGAGTATTATCAGAAGCTAAAAGCAGGCCGTTAATGCACAACGGGCGACGCAATGTCGCCCGTTACTCTTACAGCCCCTTCAGGAGTTTATCCACAAAGGCTGGCACCACCTCGCTCGCCAGACCGTAATGTTTCTCTTCAAACTCGCTCCCGACCTGGCTTGGCTCCAGATTAAGCTCCACCGTATGGGCACCTTGCAGTCGCGCTTCGTGAACAAATCCTGCCGCCGGATAGACATGTCCCGAAGTGCCAATGGCGATAAAGACGTCCGCCATAGCCAGGGCGCTGTAGATCTCATCCATTCCCAGCGGCATTTCGCCAAACCAGACCACATGCGGACGCAGACGCGAAGGGAACTGACAGCAGTGGCAGCGGTCTTCATCCAGCACGTCCTCTTTCCAGTCCAGCACCTGACCACTCCATGCGCACCGCACCTTGAGCAGTTCGCCGTGCATGTGAATGATGTTGTGGTTTCCGGCCCTTTCGTGAAGATTGTCGATGTTCTGCGTGACCAGCAGAAAACGATCCCCCAGCGCTTCCTCCAGCTTTGCCAGCGCCAGGTGCGCCGCATTCGGCGCAATCTCCGGCTGCTGAAGCTGGCGACGGCGGGCGTTGTAGAACGCCTGCACCAGCGCCGGGTCGCGGGCGAAACCTTCCGGCGTCGCCACATCTTCAACTCGGTGTTCTTCCCACAGTCCGTCCGCCGCGCGGAAGGTCTGAATACCGGATTCGGCGGAGATCCCCGCCCCGGTCAACACCACCACTCTGGGTTTATCCATCGCTTCTGGCATCATCCTGTCTCTGAAAAAGATCCGCTGACGCAGGCGTTCACGTAAGCGGCGTTTATTTTTGCGAAAACGGCTGAGTCGACCCTGGCGACGCGACAGCATAATAACCTCGTAAACTAATCGGTGAGATGAAGGAATGCGGCTCCGCGCATGCCTCCTGCGTCCCCGTGTCGCGCACGCTCAATGCGCGGCACGCGGGCGACCGGCAATAAATGTCGGGGCAGACGCCCGGACAACTGTTCCGTAATCGCAGTGAAATTTGACAGCCCTCCCCCGATCACCAGCAGATCCGGGTCGACGATGGTCAGGATATTCCCCAGGCACACGGCCAGCAGGTCGAGATAGCGTTCAACGTGCTCTCGCGCCTGCGCATCCCCTTGTTCCCACAGGGTAATGATTTGGGGGGCGTCATGTTTCTGATGATAGAAGTGTTCATAAAGCCATGCAAACCCACGGCCTGAAAGGTAACTCTCAATACAGCCGTGCTGACCACAACCGCAGCGGATCAACGGGAAATCACGTCCGACAACATCCAGCGCATCCACCGACAGACGGATATGACCAAATTCGCCGGTAATGTAGCTGCGCCCGGTAATGGGCTTACCGTTAATGATTATCCCGCCCCCCACACCGGTTCCGAGGATCAACCCCATCACCAGCGGATAGCGACGAAACTCGTCGTCCCAGGCCTCTGAGAGAGCAAAACAGTTGGCATCGTTGTCTAAGCGCACGTCGCGCTCAAGGAGAGCAGAGAGATCGGCACGCAGCGGTTTGCCGCTGGCGGCAGGAACGTTGGCGGCATACAGCGTGCCATCGTCGGTTTCGGGCATACCCGGAATACCAATGCCGACGCTGCCTATGACGCCAAAGCGTTCATCCGCTTGCGCCACCAGCGCGGCAATGGCGGTTAAAAATTCATCGTAGCTTTCGCGCGGCGTGGGTACGCGGGTTTCCCATTGTAGCTTAAGGTCTTTATCGAACACGCCGAGCGCAATCTTGGTGCCGCCAATATCAAATCCGTAATACATGATGCATTCCTCTGTTTGATTCAGCGGCCAAAAGACCGCTAAACCATGACGAAATTACTGGCCACTTAATACCCTCGCCGGATCAATTCGGCTTGCGCGACGCGCCGGATACCAGCTTGCCAGCAGACTCAGTAAAAGTGCTGTAACCAGCACATAAATAACGTCCAGCCAGTGCAGTTCAGACGGCAGGAAGTCAATAAAATAGATATCGCCTGACAGGAACTGATGGCCAATAAGCGCTTCAATCCCGTTGATAATCGGCGTCAGCTGAAGGGAAACCACCACGCCGATCGCCACGCCGCAGAGGCTGCCAAACAGCCCCGCCAGCAAACCGTACCAGACGAAGATCGCGCGAATAAGACCGTCTTTCGCCCCTAAGGTACGCAGCACGGCGATGTCGCCGCTCTTATCCTTAACGGCCATGACCAGCGTCGAGACGATATTAAAACACGCCACCCCAATCACCAGCACCATCGCCAGATACATAATCGCGCGGATCATCTGGATATCACGGTACATATACCCGTAAGTGCCGATCCAGCTTTTGATGTAGACATAGTTATTGGTCACGCTGCCAGCGTCACGCACCAGTTTATTGGCGTTGAAGACGTCGTTAACCTTAATGGCAATGCCCGTCACGCTGTCGCTCATATCCAGATACTGGCGCGCATCTTCCAGCGGCACCATCGCGAAGCTGTGGTCGAGCTGGCCGCTCAGTTGCAAAATACCGGTGACGTGCAGACGTACGCGCTTAGGCTGCTGCAATTTGTGATCAGCGCTGGCGTTCGGGATCATGATCGAGACCCAGTCGCCCTGCTTCACCTTCAGCGCATCGGCAACGCCTTTGCCCATGATGATCTGCTGCTCGCCAGCCTTAAAGTTTGCCCATGCGCCATTTTGCACATAGCGCGGCAGCGCGCTCAGACGCTCTTCCTGACGAGGATTTACCCCTTTCACCTGAATGGCGCGCAGGTTTACCCCGCTCTCTACCAGCCCGGTAAAGTTGATGTAAGGTGCAGCCGCCGCAATGCCGGGCACCTTTTCCACTTTGTTAAGGGCATCACGCCAGCTGGACCACGGCTGGTTAACCGGCTCGATTTCACCGTGGGGGACAACGGCCAGAATGCGGTTATTCAGTTCACGCTCAAAGCCGTTCATGGCGCTTAAGCCCACGATCAACACCGCCACGCCCAGGGCGATACCGATGGTGGAGATCACGGAGATAAGGGATACCATCCCGCTCCGGCGACGACCGCGGCTAAAGCGTAACCCGATGAGTAACGATAACGGTGAAGCCATTACTCCGCTCCCATCAGCGTCAGTTCAGCATTCAGACGACCGTCGCGCATTTCCAGCTGACGCCCCATCCGCTTAGCCAGTTGTAAATCGTGGGTGACCACCAGAAACGCGGTTCCCTGCGCGGCGTTCAGTTCGCCGAGAAGCTGGAAAATGCTGTCTGCGTTACGCGCATCGAGGTTACCTGTCGGTTCATCCGCCAGCACCAGGCGCGGGTTGTTGACCAGCGCACGGGCGATGGCCACACGCTGACGCTCACCGCCGGAAAGCTCAGACGGACGGTGATTTCCGCGATGACCCAGCCCTACCGCTTTTAGCATGTCGCTGGCGCGGGCATTAATTTCCGCGGGTTTCTTTTTACCAATCAGCAGCGGCATTGCGACGTTTTCCAGCGCCGTAAAGTCCGGCAGCAGATGGTGGAACTGATAGATAAAGCCCAGCTCGCGGTTACGCAGCTCGGCTTTCGCCGTAGACGACATTTTACTCAGCGGCTGCCCGGAGAAGATCACATCGCCTTCGGTTGGCGTGTCCAGCCCGCCAAGCAGGTGCAGCAACGTACTTTTACCGGAGCCAGAGCTACCGACAATCGCCATCATCTCGCCTTCGCCCACGCTAAAACTCACATTGTGCAACACGTCGGTCTGCACAGTGCCTTCCTGATAGCGTTTGGACAGGTTGTCGCACTGCAACAGGATCTTATTCATAACGTAAAGCCTCAGCGGGTTGAGTGGCGGCAGCCCGCCAGGAAGGATAAAGCGTAGAAAGCAGCGCAATGGCCATCGCGGCCAGCGCAATACCGACCACCTGGAGCGGCTCGATTGCCACCGGCAGCGCCGCGCCATCAAGCAGCGCGCCGATAATCGGCATGAGATTGTTGAGCTGGCTGGCGAGCAGCGCCCCCAGCGCCGCGCCGAGCAGCGCGCCAATGATGCCAGCGCTGGCACCCTGGACCATAAATACCGCCATGATCTGGCGCGGAGTCAGCCCCTGGGTTTGCAGAATGGCGACTTCGCCTTGCTTCTCCATTACCATCAGCCCGAGCGAGGTGATGATATTAAACGCGGCAACGGCCACGATCAGGCTCAGCAGCAGCCCCATCATGTTTTTCTCCATGCGCACGGCCTGGAACAGTTCGCCCTTCCGGTCGCGCCAGTCCTGCCATTTCGTCCCTTCCGGTAGCGTCTGCTGGCTAAGGGTATCCACCTTCAGCGGCGCATCAAGCCACAGACGCCAGCCGGTGATATTTCCCGCCGGGTAGCGCATCAGACGCGAGGCGTCCTGAATGTTAACCAGCATCTGGTAACCATCAACTTCGCTGTTCGCCGCAAACGTGCCAATCACGTTGAACAGGCGCTGGCTTGGCAGACGCCCCATCGGCGTAAACTGACTGGCTGACGGCACCATCACGCGCAGCTGATCGCCACGGTTGACCCCGAGCTGCCCGGCAAGCTGCTCGCCGAGGATGACGTTGTATTTACCCGCTTCCAGGTCGGTTTGTTTCACATTGACCAGGAACGGCGTCAGCGGATCTTTTTGCGCCGGATCGATACCCAGCATCACCCCGACCGCCACGCTACGGGCGCTTTGCAGCACCACATCGCCCGTCGTGAGCGGCGCAACGCGCGTGACACCCTGTAACTTCACCGCGCTTTCCGGCAGCTGTTGCGGATTAAGGGAACCCTGAGTGGAAGAGAGAACGGCCTGCGGCATCAGCCCCAGGATATTGTTTTGCAGCTCGCGCTCGAAGCCGTTCATGACGGAAAGCACCGTCACCAGTGCCATCACGCCAAGCGTAATGCCAATAGTCGAAAGCCAGGAGACAAAGCGACCGAAGCGGTCCGCGGCGCGCCCACGCATGTAACGTAAGCCTATAAAGAGTGCGACAGGTTGATACATGAAATCCGTCTGTTTGCTGATAGCAGACCCACGAGTATATAAGCGAATCCGCTAAGCGTAAATGACTGAAACCGTAAGATTCGGTAATCATTTTTCCGAAAAATTCAGATAAATCATCATGCTACTGACTGAACTTCCGCCAGACAGCCTCCACCTTTTCCGAAAATCGTCCTGATACAGACTGTTACCCGTTACATCAGGGTTTCATTTTACAACAATCGTCCTTTCGTTTATGGCAACAAGGTCGTCACGCACAATGAAACAAAAAGCATTATGGATTAACCAGATAAAAGGTCTGTGCATCTGCCTGGTGGTGATTTACCACTCGGTGATCACCTTTTATCCTCACCTGGACGGGCTACAGCATCCGTTATCGGGCCTGCTCGCCAAATGCTGGGTCTACTTTAATCTTTACCTTGCCCCGTTCCGTATGCCGGTTTTTTTCTTTATCTCCGGCTATTTGATCCGTCGATATATTGACGAGGTGAACTGGCGCACCAGTCTCGACAAGCGGATCTGGAGCATTGTCTGGGTTTTGGCCCTGTGGGGCGTCCTGCAATGGCAGGCGCTGACTCATCTGAATGCCTGGCTCGCCCCCGAGCGAGAGCTGGCGACAGCATCCAATGCGGCCTACGCCGATTCCGTTTCAGGGTTTGTACGGGGAATGCTCACGGCCAGCACCAGCCTATGGTATTTGTACGCCTTAGTGGTCTACTTTACGCTCTGTAAGCTGCTGAGCCGCTGGAAACTGCCGATGCTGGGGCTTCTGGCGCTGGCAAGCATCGCCATCAACTTCCTGCCGTTACCGTGGTGGGGAATGAACAGCGTGGTGCGCAACATGGTCTACTACAGCCTCGGCGCATGGTACGGCGCGCAGTTGATGGCGTGGATGAAAGGGATGAATTTGCGCCGCAGCTGGCTGATCCTCATCGCCTCTGGTGCGGTGTCTGTGGTGCTGTGGTTCGCTAACGTCCCTCTGCCGCTCTCTCTGCTGTCAATCGTGGTTATCATGAAGCTCTTTTACAGCTTCGAGCAGCGTTATGCCGTTCATCCCAATAATCTGCTGAACGTCATCGGTTCAAACACCATCGCGATATATACCACCCACCGCATTTTAATCGAGGCATTTAGCCTGCTCCTGATCCGCGAAATGAATGCGGCGTACTGGCCGATCTGGGCGGAGTTAACGCTGATTCTGGTTTATCCATTTATCAGCCTGCTCGTCTGCACGCTGGTTGGGCTGGGGGCACGTAAGCTCTCGACCGCCCTCTTTGGCGATCTTTTCTTCTCCCCTCCCGCGCGGCTTTCGCCCGTGCCCACGACCCGCTAACTAACCCTGTCCCATACGGGCTACAAAATAAGGCCTGCACAGACGGCTCCCTCTCCCTATGGGAGAGGGCTGGGGTGAGGGTGAACATACAGCTGTGGTGCTCGTTCCGTTCACCTTATGTTCCTTGCTATTCTATAACCGCACGAGCGGTGAACGTGCCAGGGTGGCTCAGTCGCCACCACCCTGGCAACCCGGGCTCCCGGCGGTAAATCGTCGCTTCGCGATACCCTCGGCTTATTCCTTCCGGCTATCGGGTCGGGCATGAGCCTGCATCCATGCAGGCCACGCCCTCTCGGCGCATCCCTGCGCCTCGCCCCGGCCTTCAGGAAACGCCTCAGCGATTTACAGCCGGACCAGGGCATCGCTGAAAGCCCTCAGTTAGTCTGAAGACAACGTTATTGCTTCTGCTTTCAAATTACTGAGGAACCCTCTACCCATCCGGGGGCACTTTCCCTCTTGTGCGGTTACGATTTGCTTATGTAAAACGATCGAGGATAATAAAGACATTGCGTATCAGTGATATGCCCCAATACTGTTGGTATATCCCCAAGAGACTCTGACATAGCCATGCCTGAACACTATCGTTACTCCTTGCCTGTCAAAGCGGGCGACCAGCGCCAGCTGGGCGAACTCACGGGCGCGGCCTGCGCCACCCTGGTGGCGGAAATTGCTGAGCGGCATCCAGGGCCGGTGGTGCTGGTTGCCCCGGACATGCAAAACGCCCTGCGCCTGCACGACGAAATTCGTCAGTTCACCGACAGTCTGGTATTCAGCCTGGCCGACTGGGAAACGCTTCCCTACGACAGTTTTTCTCCGCACCAGGAGATCATCTCCTCGCGCCTGTCGACGCTGTATCAGCTTCCCACCATGCAGCGCGGCGTGCTGATTGTGCCGGTGAATACCCTGATGCAGCGCGTCTGTCCGCACAGCTATTTGCACGGCCATGCGCTGGTGATGAAAAAAGGCCAACGCCTGTCGCGCGATGCCCTGCGCGTGCAGCTGGACGGAGCCGGCTATCGACATGTCGACCAGGTGATGGAGCACGGCGAATATGCGACGCGCGGTGCGCTGCTGGATCTCTATCCGATGGGCAGCGATCGGCCATATCGTCTGGATTTCTTTGATGATGAGATCGACAGCCTGCGCGTGTTCGACGCTGACACCCAGCGCACGCTGGAGGAAGTGGACTCCATTAACCTACTGCCCGCCCATGAGTTCCCGACGGATAAAACCGCCATCGAGCTGTTCCGCAGCCAGTGGCGCGACAGGTTCGACGTGAAGCGCGATGCCGAACATATCTACCAGCAAGTCAGCAAGGGCACCCTTCCGGCCGGGATCGAGTACTGGCAGCCCCTGTTCTTTAACGAACCGCTGCCGGCGCTGTTCAGCTACTTCCCGGCGAATACGCTGATTGTTAACACCGGGGATATCGACGCCAGTGCCAGCCGCTTTGAAAGCGAAACGCGCGCCCGCTTTGAAAACCGGGGCGTTGACCCGATGCGTCCGCTGCTGCCGCCGGAAATGCTGTGGCTACGTACCGACGAGCTCAACGCCGAGCTGAAACGCTGGCCGCGCATGCAGCTCAAAACCGACGCGCTTGCCGAGAAGGCGGCGAACACCAATCTCGCGTTCCGGACGCTGCCTGATCTGGCCGTCCAGGCGCAGCAGAAATCCCCCCTTGATAATCTGCGCAAGTTTCTTGAGTCCTTCACCGGGCCGGTGGTCTTCTCCGTTGAAAGTGAGGGTCGCCGTGAAGCGCTGGGCGAACTGCTGGGACGGATCAAAGTTGCGCCGAAGCGCATTCTTCGCCTGAGCGAAGCGACCGGAAATGGCCGTTACCTGATGATCGGCGCCGCCGAGCACGGATTCATTGATACGCTCAATAACCTGGCGTTGATTTGTGAAAGCGACCTGCTGGGCGAGCGCGTCGCGCGCCGTCGTCAGGACAGCCGTCGCACCATCAACCCAGACACCCTGATCCGTAACCTGGCCGAACTGCACCCCGGTCAGCCGATCGTTCACCTTGAACACGGGGTGGGTCGCTATCAGGGGATGACCACCCTCGAAGCAGGCGGCATCAAAGGTGAATACCTGATGCTGACCTACGCCAACGACGCCAAACTGTACGTGCCGGTGTCGTCCCTGCACCTGATCAGTCGCTACGCCGGGGGCGCGGAAGACAACGCGCCGCTGCATAAGCTGGGCGGCGATGCCTGGGCGCGCGCGCGCCAGAAGGCGGCGGAAAAAGTACGCGACGTGGCCGCCGAGCTGCTGGATATTTACGCCCAGCGTGCGGCCAAAGAGGGCTATGCGTTTAAGCATGATAAAGAGCAGTATCAGCTGTTCTGCGACAGCTTCCCGTTTGAAACTACGCCGGATCAGGCCCAGGCCATTAACGCCGTGCTGAGCGACATGTGCCAGCCGCTGGCCATGGACCGCTTGGTCTGCGGTGACGTGGGCTTCGGCAAAACCGAAGTGGCGATGCGTGCCGCCTTTTTGGCGGTGGAAAACAACAAGCAGGTGGCGGTGCTGGTGCCGACTACCCTCCTCGCCCAGCAGCACTTCGACAACTTCCGCGACCGCTTCGCCAACTGGCCGGTGCGCATTGAGATGCTGTCGCGTTTTCGCAGCGCCAAAGAGCAGACGCAAATCCTGGAACAGGCAAGCGAAGGCAAAATTGATATTCTGATCGGCACTCACAAGCTGCTGCAAAGCGACGTGAAGTGGAAAGATCTGGGGCTGCTGATCGTGGATGAAGAGCACCGCTTCGGGGTGCGCCATAAAGAGCGCATCAAAGCGATGCGCGCCGACGTCGACATTCTGACCCTGACCGCAACGCCGATCCCGCGCACCCTGAACATGGCGATGAGCGGCATGCGCGATCTGTCGATAATCGCCACCCCACCGGCGCGCCGTCTGGCGGTGAAAACCTTTGTTCGCGAGTACGACAATCTGGTGGTGCGCGAGGCGATCCTGCGCGAAGTGCTGCGCGGCGGCCAGGTGTATTACCTTTATAACGACGTCGAAAATATTCAGAAAGCCGCCGACAGGCTGGCAGAGCTGGTACCGGAAGCGCGCATCGCCATTGGTCACGGCCAGATGCGCGAGCGCGAGCTGGAGCGGGTGATGAACGATTTCCACCACCAGCGTTTCAACGTGCTGGTGTGTACCACCATCATTGAGACCGGGATCGACATTCCAACGGCGAACACCATCATTATCGAACGTGCGGATCACTTCGGCCTGGCCCAGCTGCACCAGCTGCGCGGGCGCGTCGGGCGCTCGCACCATCAGGCCTACGCCTGGCTGCTGACGCCGCATCCGAAGGCGATGACCACCGACGCGCAAAAGCGTCTGGAAGCTATCGCCTCGCTGGAAGATCTGGGCGCTGGCTTTGCGCTGGCGACCCACGACCTGGAGATCCGCGGCGCCGGTGAGCTGCTGGGTGAAGACCAGAGCGGCTCCATGGAAACCATCGGTTTCTCGCTGTATATGGAGCTGCTGGAAAATGCCGTCGATGCGCTTAAAGCCGGACGTGAACCGTCTCTGGAAGATCTCACCAGCCAGCAGACCGAAGTGGAACTGCGCATGCCTTCTCTGCTGCCGGATGATTTTATTCCTGACGTGAATACCCGTCTGTCGTTCTACAAACGCATTGCCAGCGCGAAAAGCGAAGGCGAGCTGGAAGAGATCAAAGTCGAACTGATTGACCGTTTTGGGATATTGCCCGATGCGGCGCGCAACCTGCTGGATATTGCCCGCCTGCGTCAGCAGGCGCAGAAGCTGGGCATTCGCAAGCTTGAAGGCAATGAGAAAGGCGGCGTCATTGAGTTTGCCGAGAAGAACCACGTCGATCCGATGTGGCTGATTGGCCTCCTGCAAAAACAGCCGCAGCATTTCCGTCTTGATGGCCCGACGCGTCTGAAATTCACTCAGGATCTGACGGAACGTAAAACCCGCATGGACTGGGTGCGTAATTTTATGCGTCAGCTGGAAGAGAACGCCATCGCATAACGGTATCCCCCGCCAGCGCCCGGCTGGCGGGGGGACAATTTACAAACTCTTTGCACTTCGCCCGAACTTCCCGACTATACATTCGCCATAATTATCATTAACGCCTTATAAAACAATAACCTTATCATTTGCATGGATTATGATAATGATGATTTCTTCGCGTTTTACCCGCTGGTTAACTCTGCTTGCGCTGGCCGCGACGGTTGCCGTCGCGCTCCCTGCTCGCGCCAATACCTGGCCTCTTCCGCCTGCCGGCAGCAATGTCGTAGGTGAAAACCGCTTTCACGTGGTTGAAAACGATGGCGGTTCGCTGGAAGCGATTGCCAAAAAATATAACGTCGGGTTCCTGGCGCTGTTGCAGGCCAACCCGGGCGTAGATCCATACGTGCCCCGTGCAGGCAGCGTACTGACGATTCCGCTGCAAACCATCCTGCCGGACGCGCCGCGTCAGGGCATTGTGATTAACCTCGCCGAGCTGCGTCTGTATTACTACCCGCCGGGCAAGAACGAAGTGACCGTCTACCCTATCGGTATTGGTCAGTTGGGGGGCGATACGCTCACGCCTACCATGGTCACCACCGTCTCTGATAAGCGCGCTAATCCAACCTGGACCCCGACGGCAAACATTCGCGCCCGTTATAAAGCTCAAGGTATCGACCTGCCTGCCGTGGTGCCTGCTGGCCCGGATAATCCGATGGGGCACCATGCGATTCGCCTGGCGGCATACGGTGGGGTTTATCTTCTGCACGGAACGAATGCGGATTTCGGGATCGGGATGCGCGTCAGCTCCGGCTGCATTCGCCTGCGCGATGACGATATCAAAACGCTCTACCGCGTGATCGCCCCTGGCACGAAAGTGAATATCATTAATACGCCGATTAAAGTGTCTGAAGAGCCGGGTGGCGTCCGTCTGGTTGAGATCCACCAGCCGCTATCGAAAAACATCAATGACGATCCGCAGACGCTGCCGATTAATCTGAATGCCTCGATGGTGAGCTTTAAAACGAATGCCAATACCGATGGCGCGGTGATGGAGCGGGCGATGGAAGCGCGCTCGGGGATGCCAACCGATGTCACGCGGCATCATGAGGTTGCTCAGCAATCAATGTAAAGCAGTAATAACGACAAACGCCCTGCATCAGCAGGGCGTTTTTTATTGCAGTGGCATAACGGAGGGTTGCGTTACGCTTATTTGTAGATAACAGCGGTACCGTGCAGGGTGTTAGGACCGGTCACAGAGGTGATGCGGAATGATTTCGCACCCATTTCGTCAGCTTTTTGTGCCAGCTGATCTTCCAGAGAGCCCAGATTAGTCCCGGCAGTGGCAGAGATGGTACCGACTTTCTGCTGGTCTGCTGGCGTGGATTGCACTTCAACAGCAGCGAAGCTTGCGAAAGAGAGTGAACTCAGAACGGCGGCAGCGATGAGGGTTTTAACGTTTTTCATGATTTTATACCTTTAGGCAGATGATGTAGTGGTCGTTAGTTATTTAGTTAACGATCGATAGGTAAATGATAGATGTGATCCAGGTCACACGTCAACCCATTTTTATAATGGTCGTTAAATTAATTTCATTTGCCTTATATTTCATAAAGATAAAATTAAATTATTTTTCAGAAATCACCGCTGGTCGTTGCAGACGTTTATTTTTATAATGACTATTCAACAAAACAACAGAGGACCAACGGCACATGACAACCGATGTTACGCGTTGCGCGAAGAAAAGCCGTGGCCGACCAAAAGTGTTCGACAGGGATGCGGCGCTCGATAAGGCCATGACGCTCTTCTGGCAGCATGGGTATGAAGCTACGTCGCTTTCCGATCTCGTGGAAGCAACGGGCGCGAAAGCCCCTACCCTGTACGCAGAGTTCACCAACAAAGAAGGCTTATTCCGGGCCGTTCTGGACAGATACATCGCGCGCTTCGCGGCAAAACACGAAGCCCAGCTGTTCTGCGAAGAAAAAACGGTTGAGCAGGCATTGCAGGATTATTTCACGGCAATCGCGACCTGCTATACCAGCAAGGACACGCCTGCGGGCTGTTTTATGATCAACACCTCCGCTACCCTCGCGGCATCGTCTAAAGAGATTGCCAACACGGTCAAATCGCGACATGCGATGCAGGAGGAGACGCTCAGCACGTTTCTGGCTCAGCGTCAGCAGCGCGGCGAAATACCGGCGCATTGCCGTCCGCAGGAGCTTTCCCAGTATCTGAGCTGTATTTTACAGGGGATGTCCATCAGCGCCCGTGAAGGCGCGACGCTGGAAAAATTGCAGGGGATTACGCAAACAACGCTGCGCCTGTGGCCTGAACTTCTTAAACTCTGACGCAAAAAAAAGCTCCTCAGCCTGAGCGCATGAGGAGCTAAGTTCAGAGAACATCTTTTTTACACTTTGTTATTCAGTATCAGCTGACCGTTGCTGTCGAGAGGGATCTGCGTGCCAGGATCTTTATCCATGCGGATTTTGCCCTGCTGATCGCCAATTTTGTAGGTTACGTCATAGCCCAACATTTTTTCAGACTTGTCATACACGGTTTTACAGCGCTGCTGCGTTGTGGTGTAGGTATCATTTTCCTGCATCGCGCCCTGTACCTGGTTACCGGCATAACCGCCACCCAGCGCACCAACCACCGTCGCGACATCCTTACCACGGCCGCCACCAAACTGATGACCAATCACCCCTCCAGCAACCGCGCCCAGTACGGAGCCAGCGATACGGTTTTCATCCTGAACCGGACGACGATGGGTGACAGAAACATTACGGCACTCCTGACGAGGCGTCTTGACCGTCTCTTTGATCGGTGTAGCGGAAACCACCTGCGCATACTGCGGGCCACGATCAAGTACGTTCAGACTGGCAACGGCAGCCACACCTAACGCAGCTGCGACGCCAATCCCTATACCCGCCAACATTGATTTATTCACGGGACTTCCTCCTTTGTTGCAATTGGTAGCAATTTTGCAGCGCAATAAACGCTTCGCCAATAAGATAAAGGATCAAAATCAGGGCTGTTGACCGGGACAACGTGGGTTTAAGAGAACTCTTAAGCGTCATGAGGGAAATGCACAGCATGATGTGCTAAGAATTCCCTCCGGAGGGCCCGGAGGGAGAGAGAAATTAGTGCAGCTTCAGGCGTGGACGGATCACGCGGTTGATGCGGCCAACCAGCATCATCAGGCCGGTTTTGAAGTAGCCGTGCAGCGCAATCTGGTGCATACGGTACAGAGAAATGTACACGAAGCGGGCGATGCGCCCTTCCACCATCATGGAGCCGCGCATCAGGTTACCCATCAGGCTGCCCACGGTGGAGAAGTTTGAGAGCGACACCAGAGAGCCGTGGTCTTTGTAGACATAGGCTTTCATCGGTTTGCCTTTCATCTGCGCCAGGATGTTATGCAGCACGAGGCTTGCCATCTGGTGCGCGGCCTGGGCGCGAGGCGGTACAAATCCGCCTTCCGGACGTGCGCAGGAGGCACAGTCGCCAATGGCGAAGATGTCCGGATCGCGCGTGGTTTGCAGCGTCGGCTCTGTCACCAGCTGGTTAATGCGGTTCGTCTCCAGCCCACCGATATCTTTCATGAAATCAGGCGCTTTGATCCCCGCAGCCCAAACCATCAGGTCGGCCTGGATATATTCGCCGTCTTTGGTATGCAGGCCGCCCTCATCCGCGCTGGTCACCATGGTCTGGGTCAGCACGCGCACGCCCAGTTTGGTCAGCTCGTTGTGCGCCGCGCCGGAAATACGCGGCGGCAGCGCAGGCAGAATACGTTCACCTGCTTCCACCAGCGTCACATTCAGCGCTTCGTTAGTCAGCCCTTTGTAGCCGTAGCTGTGCAGCTGTTTGACCGCATTGTGCAACTCCGCCGATAATTCAACGCCCGTTGCGCCGCCGCCCACGATAGCAATGTTGACCTTGCCGTTAGCACCCATGTTATTGGTGTACTTCAGGAACAGGTTAAGCATCTCCTGATGGAAACGACGCGCCTGATGCGGGTTATCCAGGAAGATGCAGTGCTCTTTTACGCCTGGGGTGTTGAAATCATTGGAGGTACTGCCCAGGGCCATCACCAGCGTGTCATAGGCCAGCTTGCGCTCAGGAACCAGCAACTCGCCTTTATCATCACGCAGCTCAGCCAGCGTGATGGTTTTGTTTTCACGATTGATATCCACCACCGAACCCAGCTGGAACTGGAAGTGGTGGTTACGCGCATGCGCCAGATAGCTCAGCGCATCCACGCCCTCATCCAGCGACCCGGTCGCCACTTCGTGCAGTAACGGCTTCCACAGATGACTGTGGTTACGATCCACCAGCGTGATTTTGGCTTTCTTACCGCGACCCAGCTTCTTACCCAGCTGTGTCGCCAGCTCCAGTCCGCCAGCACCACCGCCGACAATCACTATCTTTTTCAATGGCGTAGTCAACGTGACCCCCTCAAATTATTAACCAATTGTTAATTAAAAGTTATATAAATAACCCTTAATTAACAACAGGTTACTGCGCTGAAACCATTCAGATTCATTGAGAATAGCACGTCAGGCGCATTGGTCATACCAAAATTGATATGTATCAAGTTTTGATGGTTTAAAAGTAGACAACTCTGACAAAAAAGAGGCCCGGTACGCTTTCACGTACCGGGCCTTTATCAGGTTCAGGGAGATCAGCCCAGCGTTTTAAAGGCTTTAATACGCTGCAAGTGCGGGGAAATGTTTTTGAACTTGTGGGTCTGCTCTTCGTCCCAGACAATTTCGTAGTAATGGTGCAGAAGCTCGGCGGCGCGGGAGCTGTTCAGCGCTTCATCGTTGCGGGAGAGGATCACCAGACACCGATCGCGGTTCTTTTCACGGAAATTGCTCACGCATTTAGTTGCGATGTCGGCGTACTCCTCCGGGCGATCGATTTTGCCTTCCATGTTTTCGTTCGGAAAGAGGTTAGGATTAAAAATGACCTGACGGATATCGCACAAAAAACCGATGCGCTCTGCCCAGTATCCTCCCAACCCCACGCCGCAGATCAGCGGGCGATCGTCGATATTGAGCTGCAACATTTTATCCACTTCTTTAAGCAGATGCTGCATGTCATGCTTCGGATGACGTGTGCTGTAACTGATCAGCCGGACATCCGGATCGATAAACTGCAATTGCAGCACTTTCTCATGATTACCAGGACTGTTTGAGTCAAAACCGTGTAAATAGATGATCATCGTCTCACCACGCTACGCCTTCCGGGATGAATTAAAGGGCTGCTTTATGTGCCTGCCAGCGCTCGTTCAGGGCTTCAAGCCGGGCGTTTACCGTTTTCCAGCGCGCCGAGTCCATCAGCTCCTGACGACTAAATGAACCTTTATGATACAATTGTGTAACACGTTCAGCATTGATCGGCGACAGGTTATCCAGCACGCTCACCGCCCCTTTACGATTATTGCAGACGAGGATCATATCGCAACCCGCATCCAGCGAAGCCTGCCCACGTTCGGCATAGCTACCCATAATTGCCGCCCCCTCCATGGATAAATCGTCAGAGAAAATTACGCCATTGAAGCCTAATTCCTGACGCAGTACGGTTTTCAGCCAGTGCGGAGAGCCGCTGGCCGGACGCGGATCGACCTCACTGTAGATGACGTGCGCAGGCATGATGGCATCCAGCTTGTTATCAGCGATCAGCGAGCGGAAAACCGACATGTCTTTAGCGCGAATGTCTGCTTCCGGGCGCGGATCGCGCGGGGTTTCTTTATGGGAATCCGCCGTCACCGCCCCGTGGCCCGGGAAATGTTTGCCGGTGGTTTTCATGCCCGCAGCATGCATACCGTCAATAAAGCGCGTCGCCATTGCCAGCGCAATACGCGGATCGTCATGATACGAACGCTCACCAATTGCCGCGCTAATGTGTCCTACGTCCAGCACCGGGGCGAAGCTGATGTCGATATCCATGGCGATCATCTCGCTGGCCATCAGCCAGCCGGCGTCCTGCGCCAGTTGACCGCCCTCTTCGATCCCCAGCAGCGCAGCAAAAGATTGCGCGGCGGGTAAACGGGTAAACCCTTCGCGGAAACGCTGCACACGCCCACCTTCCTGGTCTACGGCCACCACCAGGTGATTGCGCGACGCCGCACGGATCTGGCGAACCAGCTCACGCAACTGCTCCGGATCATGATAATTGCGGGTGAAAAGAATCAGCCCCCCTACCAGCGGATGCGCCAGAATTTCGCGCTCTTCCGCATCCAGCTCAAACCCTTCGACATCCAACATTACTGGACCCACACCTACCTCTCTTATCCTTTCGTTTGTAACTGACGCCAGGCATCATTTGCCAGCGCAATAAATTGTTTGTCATCTGTCTGCTGAAGGCGCATTTCAAACCATCCCGCCATCAGCATCAACACCCACGGACGCCAGCGCGCGACCTGCCGCGCAAGGGTGAGCGTATTGATGTTGGCGTTTCGGGCATAGGCGGTTATCAGCTGCTCGCGCGACGCCTCATCAGGCATCCAGACCGCAGCGAGTTCGAGCGCCACGTCACCGTCTCCGGCATATTCCCAGTCGATAAGTTTCTCGCCTGCCGTGGTATGAACGATATTACCCGCGTGGACATCCATATGCAGCGGCGCCAGACGTAACGCCTGCGGCTCTCCCGCTCTGCGTAGCCGCTTAAGCTGCGCCAGCCAGTAGGGCGTGCGTCGTCCAGGCGCAGCCTGCTGCCAGTAGTGATCCAGCAAAGGAAGTAACGTTACCCGCCAGCCCAGACGCGGCTGGCGATGCAGATGATACAGCATGGCTGCAAGCGCAGGCGTATCGGGAAGCTCGCTTTTGATCTCACCCGCAATAAACGCCACCGCCATCCAGTCTCTGATAAAGAGATGAGGTTGTGGCGCAAGGTCGGCGGGCAGGCGCTTCAGGGCGCGGAACTGGCGATGAAAATGGGAGGCAGGCGCGGCGGCATCGTGATGCTGACGTAAAACCAGCCGATGGTCGCCACGCTCAATAATGCAACTCGCGCCGCCAAGCCCGGCGGGGGCTTGCGGCGCGATAACACGGTACTGAGGGAAATAACGCGTCAGGACGTCATGACGCGTGCGCTTATTGTTGCGTAACGGCACCTTTACCTGACCAGATAATTTCGCCGGTCTGAACCAGCATTAACTGCATCTGCAACGACGGCGTGTTCACGTTGCCTGTCGCGTTAGAATAAAGGACATACTGCGCGCCAACGTTGCGGGCAATACCCATCGCTTTACTGCGCGAACCCAGGCTGTCCTGAGGCGACAGACCAAGCTGCTGCTTGGCGACCGCGAGCTGCTGAGCTGAGACCAGCGTAAATTTACCGTTGTTTGCCAGCGCGTTGCGCAGGGTTTCCGTCGCTTCTCCCGCATTCAGGGAACCGTTTGTACGGTTGTTCACGCTATCCACCAGCAGCACGCTGCCGGGCGTAACGCCCTGTGCCTGCAACATTTTGCCCACCATCGGCTGCATTGCGCCGTTCCAGTCATAGTGGCGTACTCGCGGCGCAGGCTGTGCGGTGTCGTCCGGATGTTCGATCGGGCCAGGCTGCGCCGGAATGGTCGGTACAGACGGCACGGTTGGAACAGGCTGCGCTGGCGTTGTTGGCTGTTCCGTTCCCGGCTTCGCCTGATCTACCGGTGCTGGTTCTTCCGTTCGCGTCACACAACCCGCCAGAAAGAGTGCAAAAGCACTCAGGAGCGCATAACGGCTCATTGTTTTAATCAAGGTTCACTCCTTACAAATAAAGATAAAGTCTCACCTTATGTGCACCCAGATAGCTGGCGCTGCCGTAGAGCGTGACTGACGATCTTGCCGGGATGGTCACGCTGCGCGGCGCCTCAAGCGGGTGCATCTCAAGACCTCTCACGTCATACCAGTAGAAGCGATAATGCACCGTCACTGGCTCTTGCCTTTCGTTATAGAGCGTAGAGGAGGCTGAAGACTGGATTTCGCTTATGGTCAGCGAAGGCTTCTCCGCCGTGATGCCCGCAGCAAGCACTGAGGACTCCATCACCAGCGTCTGTTCTTCACTGACCGGGATGGCGGGACGCGCGCTGCACCCAACCATTACCAGCGTCACGATCAGCGCTGCAATACGCCCAGTTAACATATTAAAGACCTTTATGTGCCAGCATCGGTCCCAGTGGACGTCCACCCAGCAGATGCATATGAATATGATAGACTTCCTGGCCGCCATGGCGATTACAGTTCATGATCAGACGGTATCCGTCTTCAGCAATCCCTTCCTGCTCTGCGATTTTCGCGGCTACCGTAAGCATACGGCCCAGCGCCACTTCATGCTCGGTTTTAACGTCATTAACGGTCGGGATCAGAATATTGGGAATAATAAGGATGTGCGTCGGCGCCTGGGGAGAAATGTCGCGGAAAGCCGTGACCAGTTCATCCTGATAGACAATATCCGATGGAATTTCGCGGCGGATAATTTTACTGAAAATCGTTTCTTCAGCCATGACCTTTTCCTTTTAAGTTTAATCTGGCGTCGTGCGTCCGTTGTTAACACACATTGTCTGATTTACTGCGTGACACAAGACAAGAGTATGAGCGAGTTTCTCCTGTCCTTTCAACCTTCTCCCGTGATTTCTTTCCTGATTGTCCGCCATCTGGCTGAAGAGGCATCGCTTTAGGACATTTCTTTTCTGAAACCTTATTTCAGTTCATCCCGAAACATCTGTTTACAGCATTAATCACAATGCGTATATTTCGCATTTGCATTTTCATGCGCATTTTTAACATAGAAAACGACGTCAGCCCGTGTTAGCGGGACTGTCGCGAATTACCTTCACCATTCACTAAGGGTTTGATGATGTCTTTCATTAATCACACCAGGGATGGGCAACATCAGCCTGCCGCAACACCTTCGTTGCTGGCCGCCTGCATTGCTATGGCATTGACGCCAACCGCCGCTTTCGCTGCTTCAACCACCGAAGATACCGTCGTCGTAGACGGGGGTTTTGACAACACACAGGATCTTTCTGCCAGCCAGGATCAGGATTACAGCGTAAAAACCACCACCACCGGCACCAAACTGTTGCTGGTTCCCCGCGACATCCCACAGTCCGTCAGCGTTATCAGCCAGCAACGTATGGCTGACCAGAATCTGCAATCCATCGGACAGGTGCTGACGAATACCACGGGCATTACGGCCCAGGTGCAGGACAGCGACCGTACCGTGTTTTACTCACGCGGCTTTTTCGTCAGCAACTACGCCTATGACGACCTGCCGACGTCCATCAGTGAAGTGTGGAACTTTGGTGATACCGCCGCGGATACCGCGATTTATGACCGCATCGAAGTGGTTCGCGGCGCCACCGGCCTGATGTCCGGCACGGGCAACCCGGCGGCGTACGTTAATATGGTGCGTAAGCACGCGGACAGCCCGGAATTTAAAGGTAACGTCTCCGCCAGTTACGGCAGCTGGGACAAGCAGCGCTACGTGCTGGATCTCCAGGCGCCGCTGGTAGAGTCAGGTAAGGTACGGGGCCGTCTGATTACGGGTTATCAGGACAACGACAGCTTCGTGGATAACTACCACTACCGGAAGAAATTCCTCTACGGCGTGATGGACGCGGATGTCACCGACAGCACCACCCTCTCGGTAGGGTATGAGTATCAGGAAAGCCATACCGCCGACCCGACCTGGGGCGGGCTGCCGACCTGGTACAGCGACGGAAGTAAGACCCACTACAATCGTAGCCAGACCGTCGCACCTGACTGGGCTTATTCAGATAAAGACAGCACCCGCATCTTCGCTAACCTGACTCAGCGTTTCGATAATGGCTGGGAAGCGCACATCAACGGTATGCACGCTGAAACCAACTTCGACTCCAAACTGATGTATATGTCCGGCTATCCGGATAAAGAGACCGGTGCGGGCCTGGTGGGTTACGGCGGCTGGAACCGTGGGGAACGTAAACAGGATGCGGTTGACGCCTTCCTGCGCGGCGGCTTCGATCTCTTTGGCCGTCAGCACGAAATGATGTTCGGCGGCAGCTTCAGCCGTCAGCGTAACCATTACGACAACTCCATGCCGGATGCGGTATACGGCATGGTTGATGTCGGCAACTTTAAGAACTGGAACGGGAACATCGCCGATCCCCAGTGGACGCCGTGGAAACTCTACAGCAAGGATGATATTCGCCAGTCTTCAGCCTATTCGTCGGCTCGTTTCTCGCTGGCCGATCCGCTGCACCTGATCCTGGGCGCGCGCTACACCCAATATAACATTCGTTATAACCCGGCAGGATCGCCGAATACCCGTCTGGAAAGCACCAAAGATGATGTCACGCCGTACGCCGGCCTGGTGTATGACATCAATGAGGACTGGTCGACCTACGTCAGCTATACCTCTATCTTCCAGCCGCAGGATAAGCGCGATGCCAGCGGACGTTATCTTGACCCTACCACGGGTAAAAGCTACGAAGCTGGGGTGAAGGCGGACTGGTTTAATACCCGCCTCACCACCTCGCTGGCGATTTTCCGCATTGAGCAGGATAACGTCGCCAGCAACACCTATACCTACATGCCGAGCGGTGAGTCGATCTATGAATCGCTGGACGGGGTGGTCAGCAAAGGGGTCGAGTTCGAGCTCAATGGTGCCCTGACCGATAACTGGCAGCTGACCTTCGGCGCGACGCGTTACATCGCAGAAGATAAGAATGGCAACGCCGTCAGCTCCGATCAGCCGCGCACAACCATGAAGCTCTTCACCCGCTATCAGTTGCCAATGCTGCCGGAACTGACCGTGGGCGGTGGCGTAAACTGGCAGAACAAAGTGTGGACGGACGTGGAAGGCGGCCCGGCAGGACGTTCCCGCGCGGAGCAAGGCAGCTATGGGCTGGTGAACCTGTTCAGCCGTTATCAGGTCACCAAAGATTTTGCGGTGCAGGCTAACGTCAACAACCTGTTCGACAAAGAGTATTACGATTACGTCGGCTCTTATGTAGTGTATGGCGCGCCGCTGAACGTCTCGGTGAGCGCGAGCTACGATTTCTGAGTGACAGAAGCCCGGTGGCGCTGCGCTTACCGGGCCTACCCATCACGTAGGCCGGGTAAGACGCAGCCTCCACCCGGCACCGCAAGCAGCAGTAATAAAAAAGGCAGCCATTCGGCTGCCTTAGTCTCCCCAGGTCACAGCTTAGTTGTTGCGGATGTACTCATCCATTTCGGTTTTCAGGTTATCGGATTTCGTACCGAAGATTGCCTGAACACCAGAACCTGCAACAACGACGCCCGCTGCGCCCAGTTTTTTCAGACCCGGCTGGTCTACTTTCGCAACGTCGGCAACGCTCACACGCAGACGAGTGATACACGCGTCCAGGTTAGTGATGTTCTCTTTACCGCCGAAAGCAGCTACCAGAGCAGGCGCCATTTCGCTGGTCACACCGGCTTTGCTGTCTTCCGTTGCATCTTCACGACCCGGCGTTTTCAGGTCCAGTGCTTTGATCAGCACGCGGAAGACGGTGTAGTACACCACTGCGTAGCCCGCACCCACAATTGGGAACAGCCACAGCTTGCTGCTGTTACCGGACAGAACGATGAAGTCGATCAGACCGTGAGAGAAGGACGTACCGTCACGCATACCCAGCAGGATGCAGATTGGGAATGCCAGACCTGCCAGTACCGCGTGGATGATGTACAGGATCGGCGCAACGAACATGAAGGAGAACTCGATCGGCTCGGTGATACCGGTCAGGAACGAGGTCAGCGCTGCGGAGATCATGATACCGCCCACTTTTGCACGGTTCTCTGGTTTAGCAGAGTGCCAGATCGCAATTGCGGCGGCCGGCAGACCGTACATTTTGAACAGGAAGCCACCAGACAGTTTACCTGCCGTTGGGTCACCCGCCATGTAGCGTGGGATGTCGCCGTGGAACACCTGGCCTGCTGCGTTGGTGTATTCACCAATCTGCATCTGGAATGGAACGTTCCAGATGTGGTGCAGACCAAATGGTACCAGGCAGCGCTCAATGAAGCCGTAGATACCGAACGCCACAACCGGGTTCTGGTAAGCCGCCCACTGAGAGAAGGTCTGGATTGCCGTACCGATTGGTGGCCAGATGAAAGACAGAACCACACCGGTGAAAATCGCGGCCAGACCAGAAATGATCGGCACAAAACGTTTACCCGCGAAGAAGCCCAGATACTCAGGCAGCTTGATGCGATAGAAGCGGTTAAACATATACGCTGCAATCGCACCGGAGATGATACCACCGAGAACACCGGTGTCCGCCAGATGCTTAGCGGCAATCTCTTCAGCAGGTAAATGCAGTACCAGCGGCGCAACCACAGCCATGGTTTTCACCATGATGCCGTAAGCAACAACGGACGCCAGCGCGGATACACCGTCGTTATTGGTGAAGCCCAGAGCAACACCGATAGCGAAGATCAGCGGCATGTTAGCAAAAACAGAACCGCCTGCTTCGGCCATCACGTGGGAAACTACGGCTGGCAGCCAGCTGAAGTTTGCAGAACCGACACCCAGCAGGATACCTGCGATAGGCAGTACGGATACTGGCAGCATCAGCGATTTACCGACCTTTTGCAGGTTAGCAAATGCATTCTTAAACATAATTGAGAGTGCTCCTGAGTATTTGTGCTTTTTTTACGTTTTCACGCATTGGCCCGGGGGGAGTACCGCGCCGTGGACAGGACATCTAAGCGCCCTTTATTTATTACACAGAGTAAAATAATTCCCTCTGAGTTTGTTTGACGGCTATCACGTTTCAGTTCAAGACGGCCAAAAAACTTGCAGATATTTACATAAAGCATGTCTGGATGTGTCTAAAAACGCCATCACCGCCCCAAATGAGGCGGTGAACTTTACTCGTTTTACTTATTAATTACGAGCCTAAAAATAACAGGCGTATCAGACAGATTGCAGGTGGGCGGGGTCGATATGGAACAGACTAGCGAAGTTTTCCGTTGTCACGCGAGCCAGCTCTTCAATACTGACACCTTTCAGAACGGCCATATACTCAGCGACATCCCGGGTCATCGCTGGCTGATTTTCTTTGCCGCGATGAGGCACCGGTGCCAGGTACGGGGAATCGGTTTCCACCAGAATACGATCCAGCGGAACATATCGCGCCGCATCACGCAGTTGCTCAGCATTCCGGAACGTTACAATCCCCGAGAACGAGATATAAAAGCCTAAATCAAGCAGCTTACCCGCCGTTTCTCTGTCTTCAGTGAAACAGTGTAGTACGCCACCGCAATCCGTCACCTTTTCTTCCCGCAGGATCGCCAGCGTGTCGGCGCGCGCATCGCGGGTATGAACGATAACAGGCTTATTCAGTTCACGGCCAATACGGATGTGGTTGCGGAAGGATTCCTGCTGGCGAGGTTTCGTTTCCGGGGTGTAGAAATAGTCCAGGCCGGTCTCGCCCATCGCCACTACGCCCTCTTCTGCGGCAAGACGGCGTAAATCCTCAATATTGTACGCTTCATCCTGATTCAGCGGATGCACGCCGCAGGAGAAGACGACATTATCGCGCTCGCCTACCAGTTCACGCATGGAGCGGTAACCCGGCAACGTGGTCGCCACGGCCAGGCAAAATTTCACATCGCGCGCGGCGGCTTTCGCCAGCACGTCGTCCACATTTTTATGCAGGGACTGATAATCCAGGCCATCGAGATGGCAGTGTGAGTCGACTAAAAACATAATGTCTCTCTCAGAGGTGGGAAACCGGCGGTATGACGCCTGGTTGCAGGTAGTGTTCGATACGCAGTAACTGGTCGGTCAGTAAAAGCTCGCGATTGAGACCGGTTACCGTCAAAAGTTGTTCACGACTCTGGCAGATATCATGAAGGATAGCGTGCAGCGACTGCCCTGACAGGCGATTCGCCAGCGTGGTGACCAGCGCCCACACGTCAGGGTTAGTCAGAAGCGTCGCCCCCTGCTGGATTTTGAGCGCATCCAGCAGCAGTGCGGCCAGCCAGTGCAGCCGTTCCGGTGCCTGATCGCTGTTCAGCGCTGGCAGCACGCTCAGCCAGTCATGGCTGTCGAGGGCTGATTCAACCGCACGACATAGCGTTTCACGCTGGGACCACACTTCCGGCTGCAATAAGGCCAGCGCAGCCGCAGGCGCACCGCTGCACAGGCGCAACGCCGAGCGCGCCGCATCTTGTGACACCGTCACTTCTCGCTCAAGCCAGGCGAGCGCCCAGGATTCCTGAGGGACAGCGAGGTGGTGAAGAAGGCAGCGACTGCGCAGCGTCGCCAGCAAGCGTTCCGGCTCGCGGCAGGAGAGGAAAAACCAGGTATTCTCTGGCGGCTCTTCCAGGGTTTTTAACAGGGCGTTGGCTGCGGCTTCCGTGAGTAGCGCGGCGTCTTTCAGCCACACCACTTTCGCCCCCCCCAGACGCGCATATTCGTACAGTTTCTCACTGACCTCACGCACCGCGTCGATACCGAGCGTATTTTTGCCCTTCTCGGGTTCGAGGGTGTAATAGTCAGGATGCGTGCCCGCCTGCATAAGCTGGCAACCCCGGCATTTACCGCAGCTTTTATGTCCTTCCGGCTGTTGGCACATCAGAAAGCGGGTGATGGCGTAAATCAACGCATCATCACCCATTCCCGGCAGCGCCTGGATCAGTAACGCATGATGCCCCCGACCAACCTGATAGCTGCCGATCAGCTGTTCAAAGTGTGGGCGCAACCATGGATACCATTTCATGCCTGCTGCTCCTGTAGCCACTGCGTAACGGTCTGCTGAATATCACGCGTAACGTCTTCAAGGGATTGCGTCGCATCGATGGTACGAATGGTCTTGTCCTGCCCGGCCAGTTCCAGATAACGCGCACGGGTGCGGTTAAAGAAATCAAAAGACTCCTGTTCAATGCGGTCCAGTTCGCCGCGGGCACGGGCGCGCTTCAGGCCCACCTCAGGAGTTACGTCCAGATACAGCGTCAGGTCAGGACGGAAATCGCCCAGAACCGCGTCGCGAAGCGTAGCCAGCATGGCCTGATCGATACCCCGGCCCCCGCCCTGATACGCCTGGGTTGAGAGATCGTGGCGATCGCCAATCACCCATTTCCCTTCTGCCAGAGCGGGTTTGATCACCGTCTCCACCAGCTGAACGCGCGCAGCATAGAACATCAGCACTTCCGCTTTGTCGGTAATAACTTCATCGCCAACGGATTTGATATCCAGAACCAGGCTGCGCAGTTTTTCCGCCAGCTGCGTACCGCCCGGCTCGCGGGTAAAGACCATGTCGGCAACGCCAAGCGACGTAAGCGTATCCACCACCACGTTACGGGCAGTTGTTTTGCCCGCCCCTTCGAGTCCCTCAATGACAATGTATTTACTGCGCATTTTTTTCCTTAAGTGCCTTCAGATAGTCCTGAACGGAGCGATTGTGGCTGGCCAGGTTGGTATTAAACGTATGCCCCCCTTTTCCGTCAGCCACAAAATAGAGATACGGCGTTTTGGCCGGGTGCGCGGCGGCCTTCAACGATGCTTCACTCGGCGTCGCGATCGGTCCAGGCGGCAGGCCGCTAATCACGTAGGTATTATACGCCGTTGGCGTCTCCAGATCTTTTCTGGAAATCCTGCCGTTGTAGTTTTCGCCCATGCCGTAGATGACGGTAGGATCGGTTTGCAAACGCATGCCTATGCGCAGACGGTTAATAAACACCGAGGCAACCTGGTCACGTTCGGCAGCAACGGCCGTCTCTTTCTCGATGATCGAGGCCATCGTCATGAACTGGTTTTGATCTTTATAAGGCAGGCCCTCTGCTCGCCCTTTCCAGGCAGCATCTACCGCCGCGACCATTTTGTTGTGCGCGCGCTTCAGAATGGCCACATCCGTCGTGCCTGCCGTATACATCCACGTATCGGGCCAGAACCAGCCTTCCACCCACTCGGGATGTTGGAATTTTAAGGCGTCTGCCACGGTCTGGTAGCGGTCATCTTTCAGCGTATGCTTAATGTATGGCGCGTCCCGCAGCTGCCTGAGGTAATCGCTCAGACGCATACCTTCCACAAAACGCAGCGGGAACTGGGCTTCTTTACCACTCTCCAGCAGTTGCAGCATCTCGCGCACGGTCATGCCAGGGGTAAAGCGATAGGTGCCGGCCTTGAAATGGGACAGGTCCGGTTCAATACGCAGCAGCCACTGGAATACGCGTGGGCGATTGATAATTTTGTCGTCATACAGCTGCTGACCAAGCGCCTGCCGCCCGGTCCCCGCTTTCAGGGTAAAAATCGTCTCGTCTTTTATCAGGATCTGACTCTCCGCCAGCTGACGGACTTTCCACACTCCCGCTCCGCCAGCGATACCGAACGCAACGATAAGAAGGAGGACAAAGCGTAACATTTTCTTCATGACTACCTGGTTTGCTCACATAACGGGGCCAGAAACTGGAACAGCTCGCGGGATGACCAGCATTTGCGGCCATAAGCGCGAACGGGGACAACGGGCATCAGCGCATTGCAGATTACGACTTCATCGGCGGACAGCAGCGCCTCTTCCTTAGCGTTGACTTCGACAACGCGAAAGCCTGCGCGTGCCAGCTGGTGCAGACAAAACTGCCGCATAATGCCGTTGACGCCGGCCTGCTCCAGCGAAGGCGTGAACACGTCACTGCCCTTCCGCCAGAGTAAATTAGCCGCACAGCATTCCGTAATGTACCCTTCGCTGTCAAGAACCAGCGCCTCCCCGGCCTCCGTCTGCTCAAGATGAGTACGAATAAGCACCTGTTCAAGGCGGTTGAGATGTTTTATGCCAGCGAGCATCGGGTTTCGCCCCAGACGTACCGGACTTAACGCCAGGGCTACGCCCTCTTCACGCCAGTGCGCATAATGGGAAGGATAATCTGAAACGGAAAGGACCCGCGTAGGATGCAGACAGGCAGAACCGCTATAGCCCCGGCCACCGCTCCCGCGGCTAATAATGACTTTCAGGACGCCGCTTGCTTTATCTGACGCCAGCCGACGCATTTCACTTTCAAGAATGTCCCACTGCGAGAAGGGGATCAGTAATGCTTCGCAGGCTTTTTGTAAACGAAGGATATGGGCCCCGAGCAGACACACGCCACCGTCGAGAATACGCGCAGTCGTGAAACAGCCATCGCCAAACTGGGTCGCCCTGTCGCTTGCCGGCAGCGTTTCTTGCTCAAGGCCATTAATTAAAAACATGGTGGCTCCTTATGCGTGGAGGCTCAGTCTGGCAGGATGTGGACAGCCGGACAAGGGGATTTCGCCTAATAAAAAAGGCCCGGCAAGCGGACCTTTTTTTATCGTCAGCGACCAACCAGACTCAGACCTTTTTGAAGATCAGAGAGCCGTTAGTCCCACCGAAGCCGAAGGAGTTACACAGGGTATACTCCATACCGCTAACCTGGCGCGCTTCGTGAGGAACGAAGTCCAGATCGCAACCTTCATCTGGATTATCCAGGTTGATGGTTGGCGGTACAGCCTGATCGCGCAGCGCGAGAATAGAGTAGATTGACTCTACTGCCCCCGCAGCACCCAGCAGGTGACCGGTCATGGATTTCGTGGAGCTTACCATTACGCGGCCAGCAGATTCGCCGAAGATAGACTTAACAGCCTGCGCTTCTGCTTTATCGCCCGCAGGGGTAGACGTCCCATGGGCGTTAACGTAGCCAATCTGTGCCGGCGTAATGCCCGCATCGCGGATGGCGTTTTCCATCGCCAGCGCAGCGCCTGCGCCGTTCTCTGGAGGAGACGTCATGTGATAAGCATCGCTGCTCATGCCAAAGCCAACAACTTCAGCATAAATTTTCGCGCCACGTTTTTTCGCGTGTTCGTACTCTTCCAGTACGATCATGCCTGCACCGTCACCCAGTACGAAACCGTCACGGTCTTTATCCCACGGACGGCTCGCCGCCTGCGGATTATCGTTTCGGGTAGAGAGCGCACGCGCTGCACCGAAGCCACCGACGCCCAGCGGGGTACTGGCTTTTTCAGCGCCGCCCGCAACCATAGCATCTGCATCGCCGTACGCAATGATACGCGCGGCCTGGCCGATGTTATGCACGCCAGACGTACAGGCTGTCGCGATTGAGATGCTTGGGCCACGCAGGCCGAACATAATGGTCAAGTGACCTGCCACCATGTTGACAATCGTAGACGGAACGAAGAACGGGCTGATTTTACGCGGGCCGCCATTCATCAGAGATGTATGGTTTTCTTCAATCAGACCAAGACCGCCAATCCCGGAGCCGATAGCGGCGCCGATACGGGTCGCGTTCTCTTCCGTAATCTCAAGGCCAGAATCCTGCATGGCCTGAACGCCAGCGACAATTCCATATTGAATGAAGGCATCCATCTTGCGCTGTTCTTTGCGCGAGATGATCTCTTCACAGTTAAAATCCTTTACTAAGCCAGCAAATTTCGTTGCATAGGCGCTAGTATCGAAATGGTCGATTAGGCTGATGCCGCTCTGACCGGCAAGGAGAGCTTTCCAGGTGGACTCTACGGTATTGCCGACAGGAGACAACATGCCAAGTCCGGTCACAACTACACGACGCTTAGACACGCTTGTCCTCCAGGGAGGGATAAAAAAAGAGATTCGTGGGACAACAAAAGATAAAACTCAGGCGGTCGAATGACCGCCTGGAGATGTTCACTTACGCCTGGTGACCGTTGATGTAATCAATGGCAGCCTGAACGGTGGTGATTTTCTCAGCTTCTTCGTCCGGAATCTCAGTATCAAACTCTTCTTCCAGAGCCATTACCAGCTCAACGGTGTCAAGAGAATCTGCGCCCAGGTCTTCAACAAAGGAAGCGGAGTTCACAACTTCTTCCTGCTTAACGCCCAGCTGTTCGCCGATAATTTTCTTAACGCGTTCTTCGATAGTGCTCATACTCTTAAATTTCCTATCAAAACTCGCTTTCGCGATGGTTTTCGTAGTGTATAAAATGTTGAAAAATTTGCAACTAAATCCCGGCAGGTCTTACCACGATTTTACGTTATTTTGAGGCCATTTGCCCAAATAACGCAAATATTTTCGATCGTGATTAAACCATGTACATCCCGCCGTTGACGTGGAGGGTTTCACCAGTGATGTAACCCGCTTCGTCAGAGGCTAAAAATGCAACTGCGCTGGCGATTTCTTTAGGGTCGCCAAGACGACCCGCCGGAACTGCCGCCAGCGTACCCGCACGCTGCTCATCAGTCAGCGCACGCGTCATGTCCGTTTCAATAAAGCCCGGAGCAACAACGTTTACAGTAATTCCGCGGGACGCGACTTCACGCGCCAGCGACTTACTGAAACCGATCAGACCTGCTTTCGCCGCAGCGTAGTTAGCCTGACCAGCATTTCCCATGGTACCAACCACAGAACCTACAGTGATAATACGACCATGACGCTTTTTCATCATAGCGCGCATTACCGCTTTTGACAGACGGAATACAGATGACAGGTTGGTTTCGATAATATCGTTCCACTCGTCGTCTTTCATTCGCATCAGCAGGTTGTCGCGAGTGATCCCGGCATTATTGACCAGAATATCCACTTCGCCAAACTCTGCGCGAATATTTTCCAGAACAGATTCGATAGATGCTGGTTCAGTCACATTCAGTACCAGACCTTTACCGTTCGCACCCAGATAGTCGCTGATGGCCTGTGCGCCATTCTCACTGGTCGCAGTCCCGATCACCGTCGCGCCGCGCGCAACCAGTGTTTCAGCAATAGCGCGCCCAATACCGCGGCTTGCGCCGGTCACCAGGGCAATTTTTCCTTCAAAACTCATGGTATTCCTCTTTTATTGCGAGAGTGCCGCTTTCATGGCTTCCGGCTCGTTAATCGCCGAGGCAGTCAGGGTGTCTACAATACGTTTTGTCAGACCGGTAAGTACCTTACCTGGACCAACTTCATACAGATGTTCAACGCCCTGAGACGCCATAAATTCAACGGTTTTAGTCCACTGAACCGGGCTGTAGAGCTGGCGAACCAGCGCGTTACGGATAGCCTCCGGCGCGGTTTCGCACTGCACATCGACGTTATTCACAACGGAAATCGTCGGTGCGTTAAAGGTCATTTTTTCCAGCTCAACCGCCAGCTTATCGGCAGCGGGCTTCATCAGCGCGCAGTGAGACGGCACGCTCACCGGCAGGGGCAGTGCACGTTTTGCGCCCGCAGCTTTACAGGCAGCGCCTGCACGCTCAACCGCTTCTTTATGACCCGCGATAACCACCTGGCCTGGCGAGTTAAAGTTTACCGGAGAAACGACCTGACCTTCAGCAGATTCTTCACAGGCTTTAGCGATAGAAGCATCATCCAGACCGATGATGGCAGACATGCCGCCCGTGCCCTCTGGCACCGCTTCCTGCATGAATTTACCACGCAATTCAACCAGGCGTACCGCGTCAGCGAAGGCAATCACCCCTGCGCAGACCAGCGCAGAGTATTCACCCAGGCTATGACCCGCCATCAGCGTCGGCGCTTTGCCGCCCTGCTGCTGCCATACGCGCCACAATGCGACGGAGGCTGCCAGCAGTGCCGGTTGAGTCTGCCAGGTTTTGTTCAGCTCTTCAGCGGGGCCCTGTTGGGTCAGCGCCCACAGATCATAACCCAGCGCGTCAGAGGCTTCACGGAAAGTCTCTTCAATAACCGGATAGTTTGCTGCCATTTCAGACAACATCCCAACAGTTTGCGAGCCCTGTCCCGGGAACACAAAAGCAAATTGCGTCATTTTTTAATCCTTATCCTAGAAACGAACCAGCGCGGAACCCCAGGTGAACCCGCCACCAAAGGCTTCAAGCAAGACCAGTTGGCCCCGTTTAATTCGTCCATCGCGTACCGCTTCGTCAAATGCGCACGGTACCGATGCCGCAGAGGTGTTGCCGTGGCGATCAAGCGTCACCACAACGTTATCCATAGACATGCCCAGCTTCTTCGCCGTCGCGCTGATGATACGCAGGTTCGCCTGATGCGGCACCAGCCAGTCGAGTGCGGTGCGTTCAAGGTTATTGGCTTCCAGCGTCTCATCGACAATATGCGCAAGCTCAGTCACCGCCACCTTGAATACTTCATTACCTGCCATGGTGAGGTAAATGGAGTTATCAGGATTAACGCGATCGGCGTTAGGCAGCGTTAACAGCTCGCCGTAGCGGCCATCGGCATGCAAGTGCGTGGAGATGATGCCCGGCTCTTCGGACTGCCCCAGCAGCACCGCGCCCGCGCCATCGCCAAAAATAATGATCGTGCCGCGATCGGTTGGATCGCAGGTACGCGCCAGAACATCAGCGCCGATCACCAGCGCATATTTTACGGCGCCCGATTTTACATACTGATCGGCGATGCTCAGCGCATAGGTGAAACCCGCGCACGCTGCTGCAACATCAAATGCCGGGCAGCCTTTGATGCCGAGCATGTTCTGCACCTGGCACGCTGCGCTTGGGAAGGCATGCGTGGCAGAGGTTGTCGCCACCACAATAAGCCCGATCTGTTCTTTATCAATGCCAGCCATCTCAAGCGCTCGCTGAGCGGCTTCGTAGCCCATGGTGGACACAGTTTCGTCTGGCGCGGCGATACGACGTTCACGGATACCTGTGCGCGTGACAATCCACTCGTCAGACGTATCTACCATTTTTTCAAGATCGGCGTTGGTACGCACTTGTTTTGGCAGGTAGCTGCCGGTACCTAAAATCTTCGTATACATGTACGCTCAGTCACTTTTAGCTAATACAGATCCCAGGCGAGCGGCAATCCTCTGAGGGACTTGTCGCTGCACCGCCTGCACTGCCTGTTCAATCGCGACGGTAAATGCTCGCTGATTGGCGGCGCCATGACTCTTAATCACGATGCCGCGCAATCCTAACAGACAGGCGCCATTATACTGGTCGGGGTTGAGGTGACTGAATCGCCGCGTCAGGCTTTTTTGTAACCAACGCTTTAATAAAATCAGCCACCAGGACCTTTTTTTACCTTCTCCCTGCGATTTCAGCAGAGAAAGGAACATTCGTACGACCCCTTCCATGGTCTTCAACGTCACGTTTCCGGTGAAGCCATCACACACTAATACATCCGTTTTGCCCGTCAGCAACTCATTGGCTTCGAGATAACCAATATAGTTGATGGAGGGGACCTGTTTGAGTATTTCCGCAGCGTCGCGGATACTGTCCAGGCCTTTAGTCTCTTCTTCACCAATATTCAGTAATGCAACGCGGGGATTGTTAATCCCGACCACGTCTTCAGCCAGCACCGACCCCATAACGGCAAACTGAGCCAGCATTGTACTATCACAATCCACGTTAGCGCCCAGATCCAGCACCACCGTTTTGCCCTTCTGCTGATGCGGTAATACCGTCACCAGCGCCGGACGCTCAATGCCCTCAATCGGCTTGAGCAATAATTTCGACAGCCCCATCAGCGCGCCAGTATTTCCCGCGCTGACGCAAGCCTGCGCTCGCCCTTCTTTCACCAGCTCCAGCGCCATTCGCATAGAGCTGCCGCGGCTATTACGAATAGCCTGCGATGGCCGGGCATCACTGGCAATAACTGACTGCGCAGGAATAATCTGCAGACGCGAACGTTGTTCAAAGTCAGCTTTTGCAAGTAATGGCGTGATTGTGTCGGGATTACCGACTAAAAGAAGTGTGAGTTGCGAATTAGAATTCAGTGCCTGCAATGCTGCAGGCACTGTCACGGTAGGGCCAAAATCTCCCCCCATGACATCTAACGCCAGGGTTAGACGTGTCAAGGTATCGTCGCAGCCTGGTTCGGTAAACTCCCCGTTTGCACGGGGAAGTTCCTCACTAAGCCTAATCACGCTGACGCGTGATTACTTAGTGATAACCTTGCGGCCGCGGTAGAAACCGTCAGCGGTGATGTGGTGACGCAGGTGTTTCTCACCAGAAGTCTTGTCTACAGACAGGCTGGTAACTGCGGTCAGCGCGTCATGGGAACGACGCATGCCACGTTTGGAACGGGTTGGTTTATTCTGTTGTACGGCCATGGACCTTACTCCTCAATTACTTACGCTTTAAGCTGGCTAATACGGCAAATGGGTTTGGTTTTTGCGCTTCATCAGGCAGTTCCCCAAAGACCATGTCCGCCTCGGACACTTCACAGTGTTCAGAATCATGCACCGGAACGACTGGCAGGGAGAGGATGACTTCATCTTCAACCAGCGCCAGAAGATCGATTTCACCGAATTCGTTAACCTCAATCGGCTCATACGCTTCCGGGAGTGCTTCAGCCTGTTCGTCAGAACGAACCGGACTAAAACAATACGTTGTGTGAACATGCTGTACAAACGGTTTCCCGCAACGCTGACATTCGAGCGTTACCGTCACCTTTGCATCACCGGTTAACACGGCGAGACGCTGGTTGTCGATAGCGAACGACATGGAGCATTCTACATCACTGTCCACACTGACTACAGATTCGGCAATACGCTCAGCCTGATCGGAAGAATAGATTCCTTCGTAATCGAGGCGTTTTTGAGCCGTACGAACCGGATCAAGAGTCAGGGGTAATTTTACCTTTTGCATAGGGCGCGCATATTAACTTTGTAACGTCATAGAGTCAAAGAAAAAGGCAACCAGAGCTGCCTTTTGCCAATTATTCGCACACATTGCGGCCTGTAGTTTAAAATGGCTGGCATCGATACGCTATATCTGGTGATAAAAATATGCCAAATCTCGTCCTTGCTTCCACTTCACCTTATCGCCGAATGCTGCTGGAAAAGCTCGGGATCCCGTTTGAATGCGCTGCGCCGGAGGTGGATGAAACGCCACAGCCGGGCGAGTCACCGCGTCATCTGGTGACCCGTCTCGCGAAAGAGAAAGCACAGTCGCTGGCCGTACGTTACCCCGCACATCTGATTATAGGCTCCGATCAGGTTTGTGTGCTGGACGGCGAAATCACCGGCAAACCGCATACGGAAGAAAACGCCTGCCAGCAGCTGTTGCGTGCGCGAGGCGGTATCGTGACCTTTTATACCGGCCTGGCGCTTTATAATTCGGCTTCCGGTCATCTGCAAACCGAGTGCGAGCCGTTTGATGTGCACTTCCGTCATCTTAGCGAGCAGGAGATTATGGATTATGTGCGTCGGGAACGTCCGCTAAACTGTGCAGGGAGCTTTAAAAGTGAAGGACTAGGGATTGCGTTGTTCGACAAGCTCGATGGCCGCGATCCCAACACGCTGGTGGGGTTGCCGCTGATTGCGCTGTGCCAGATGTTGAGGCGAGAAGAGTGTAATCCGCTGACGATATGACCGTTGCGGCCTGATGCTCACAGGGAGAGGGAGAAAAACATGTTGGCCGGGTAAGCGCAGCGCCACCCGGCACAAAATCAGCCGCGCAGAACTTTCAGACAGCGTTTGAGCTGCTCATCCAGCGGCGCTTCAATACGGATAACTTCGCCGGTATTAGGATGGGTAAATTTCAGCGCTGCCGCGTGCAGGAACAGACGCGACAGCCCTGTTCCCGCCAGCTGCTTATCAAATTCGCGATCGCCATAGCGGTCATCAAACGCAATCGGATGGCCCGCAAACTGGGTATGGACGCGAATCTGGTGGGTACGCCCCGTCACCGGACTACAGCGCACCAGCGTGGCGAATTCGTAGCGCTCTTCAACTTTAAAGCGCGTCTCAGACGGTTTCCCTTCCTGATTAACACGAACAATGCGCTCGCCGCTTTGCAGAATATTTTTCAGCAGCGGCGCCTGCACCACTTTCACGTGGGACTGCCACTGGCCGCGCACCAGCGCCAGGTAATCTTTCTGCATCCCTTTTTCGCGCAGCTGTTCATGCAGTGAACGCAGCGCAGAACGTTTTTTCGCCACCAGCAGCACGCCAGAGGTATCGCGGTCAAGACGGTGAACCAGTTCGAGGAAACGCGCTTCCGGGCGCAGCGCGCGTAACCCTTCAATCACGCCGAAGCTCAGACCGCTCCCCCCGTGTACCGCCGTTCCGGACGGTTTATTCAGCACCAGAATGTGGTCGTCCTCATAAAGGATAACGTCGCTCAGGGCCGCGACTTTTTGCAGCTTCGGAGAAACGACCTCTTCTTCACGCTCTGCAACACGTACCGGTGGAATCCGGACTTCATCGCCCGCCTCGAGCTTATACTCGGGCTTCACGCGTTTTTTGTTCACCCGCACCTCGCCCTTACGCAAGATGCGATAAATCATACTTTTTGGCACGCCCTTCAACTGGGTGCGCAAAAAATTATCGATACGTTGCCCCGCCTCGTCGTCGGCGATGGCAACCATTTTTACGGCTGGAGTCTCTGTTTTCATGGTTGGCGATTCTAAATAGCGTCAGACATTAGCGCCACTCATTTTTCTATGCTTATATTTACTTTTATCCGGACCACTCCCCTTTCGCGCAATCGATTTGGTGGTTATTAAACCAATCACCCCGTTGAAGTGAAGAAACTGTGAGTAACCGGGTGATAATTGGTAAAAGTCATCTTGCTATAACCCGGCGAGCAGTGGAATAATGAATCCGTTTTCCGCGTTAAATCCGGGTTTTGTAAGGATGTCGACGGAATGACCAATTTTGTCTGACCGATCATCCACGCAGCAATGGCGTAAGACGTATTGATCTTTCAGGCAGTTAGCGGGCTGCGGGTTGCAGTACTTCCCGGTATAAGGATTGTTCTCTGGAGAGTTTTCCCAGGCAATTCCCCTGATAATTGCGCTGTGTTTCCGTATGAAACACAGGCAACCGACACTCTGCGCCTCTTAAGCGAGCGACAACCGTGAGGTTGGCGACGTGAATAGACACGAGGCCATCGGTTCATACCCCGGAAAGCGTCACCTTGCCCGCAGCTTTGTCGTCAATGTAAGAATAACGAGTAAGTTACGATGAAAAGAATGTTAATCAACGCAACTCAGCAAGAAGAGTTGCGTGTCGCCCTTGTGGATGGGCAGCGCCTGTACGATCTGGATATCGAAAGTCCTGGACACGAACAGAAAAAAGCGAACATTTACAAAGGCAAAATCACCCGCATTGAACCAAGCCTTGAAGCTGCATTTGTCGATTACGGTGCTGAGCGTCACGGTTTCCTTCCTCTCAAAGAAATCGCCCGCGAATATTTTCCTGCAAACTACAACTCCCATGGCCGTCCGAACATTAAAGATGTTCTGCGTGAAGGTCAGGAAGTTATCGTCCAGATCGATAAAGAAGAGCGTGGCAACAAAGGTGCCGCACTGACCACCTTTATCAGCCTGGCAGGAAGCTATCTGGTATTGATGCCAAACAACCCGCGTGCGGGTGGCATCTCTCGCCGTATCGAAGGCGATGACCGTACCGAGCTGAAAGAAGCGCTGGCAAGTCTCGAGCTGCCAGACGGCATGGGCCTTATCGTGCGCACCGCAGGCGTCGGCAAATCTGCCGAAGCGTTGCAGTGGGACCTGAGCTTCCGTCTGAAGCACTGGGAAGCCATCAAGAAAGCGGCTGAGAGCCGTCCTGCTCCGTTCCTGATCCACCAGGAAAGCAACGTTATTGTGCGTGCCTTCCGTGATTATCTACGTCAGGACATCGGTGAAATTCTGATTGATAACCCGAAAGTGCTTGAGCTGGCTCGCCAGCACATCGCCGCGCTGGGTCGCCCGGATTTCACCAGCAAAATTAAACTGTACACCGGTGAAATCCCGCTGTTCAGCCACTATCAGATTGAATCCCAGATCGAGTCTGCCTTCCAGCGTGAAGTGCGTCTGCCGTCCGGCGGTTCTATCGTAATTGATACCACCGAAGCGCTGACCGCTATCGACATCAACTCCGCGCGTGCAACCCGTGGCGGCGACATCGAAGAGACCGCCTTCAACACCAACCTTGAAGCCGCTGATGAAATCGCCCGCCAGCTCCGCCTGCGCGACCTGGGTGGTCTGATTGTTATCGACTTCATCGACATGACCCCGGTTCGCCACCAGCGTGCGGTTGAAAACCGTCTGCGTGAAGCGGTACGCCAGGATCGCGCACGTATCCAGATTAGCCATATCTCGCGCTTCGGCCTGCTGGAAATGTCCCGTCAGCGTCTGAGCCCGTCACTCGGCGAGTCCAGCCATCACGTCTGCCCGCGCTGTTCCGGTACGGGTACCGTGCGTGACAATGAATCGCTCTCCCTCTCTATTCTGCGTCTGATTGAAGAAGAAGCGCTGAAAGAGAACACCAAAGAGGTTCACGCCATCGTTCCGGTGCCGATTGCCTCCTACCTGCTGAACGAAAAACGTGCAGCGGTAAGCGCAATCGAAGCGCGTCAGGGCGGTGTTCGCTGCATCATCGTGCCAAACGACGAGATGCAAACCCCGCACTATCACGTGCTGCGCGTGCGTAAAGGCGAAGAGACAAGCACCCTCAGCTACCTGCTGCCGAAGCTGCATGAAGAAGAAATGGCGCTGCCATCGGATGAAGAGCCTGCCGAGCGTAAACTGCCTGAGCAGCCTGCATTAGCAACCTTCATCATGCCGGAAGCCCCGCCGGAAGCGACGCTGGAAAAACCAGCGGCAAAACCTGCCGTGCAAAAGGCGGCCCCTGCCGCGCCAAAAGCGCAGCCTGAGCAGCCGGGTCTCCTGAGCCGCATCTTCGGCGCGTTGAAAAAAATGTTTGCTGGCGAAGAAGTTCAGCCTGAGCAGCCGAAAGAAGCGCCAAAAGAAGCGAAACCTGAGCGTCAGCAGGACCGTCGTAAGCGTCAGAACAATCGTCGCGATCGTAATGACCGCAACGACCGTAGCGATCGTAACGAGCGCCGTGATAATCGTTCCGAGAACAATGAAGGTCGTGAACAACGCGAGGACAACCGTCGCAACCGTCGCGAGAAGCAACAGCAGAACGTTGAAGATCGTGAGATTCGCCAGCAGGCGGGCGATGAGTCCGAGAAGAGCAAACAGCGTGACGAGCAGCAACCTCGCCGCGAGCGTAACCGTCGTCGTAACGACGAGAAACGCCAGGCCCAGCAGGAAGTCAAAAACCTGAACCGCGAAGCGCCTGTTGAACAGCAGGACACGGAGCAGGAAGAGCGTACTCAGGTTATGCCGCGTCGTAAGCAGCGTCAGCTGACCCAGAAAGTACGTGTGGGTGCTGTTCAGACGGAAGAAAACGACGTTATCGCGGTTGAAGCAGCAGAAAGCACAACGGGTACCCAGGTCGCGAAAGTTGACCTGCCAGCCGTAGTGGAAAATCAGGTTGAGCAGGACGAAAGCAGCGAAAACCGTGACAACGCAGGTATGCCGCGTCGCTCCCGTCGTTCTCCGCGTCACCTGCGCGTGAGCGGCCAGCGTCGTCGTCGCTACCGTGACGAGCGTTACCCGACTCAGTCGCCAATGCCGCTGACCGTGGCGTGCGCGTCACCTGAGATGGCATCCGGTAAAGTCTGGATCCGTTATCCGGTTGCTCGCCCGGAGCAGGCTGTTGAAGAACAGGCTGTGACCGAAGAGGTGATTGCACCGGTAGCAGCGGTGGAAGACGTCGTGACTGAAGCGGCAACCGTGGTCGAACCGCAAGTTGTTGACACGGTGGCACCGCAGGCTGTGGAAGTGGAAACGACCCATCCTGAAGTCATTGCTGCGCCGGTTGATGCCGCTCCGCAGATCATTGCCGAAGAAGATACCGTGGTGGCTGAAGAAGTCGCGGAGGAAGCTGAGCCGGTCTCCGCAGCAGAAGAGCCCGCAGACGTTGCCGTCGAAACGGTGACGGAAGAGGTTGTTCAGGACGTCGAGATTCAGGTTGAGCCTGTTGTCGAAGAGGTCAAAGAGGCTGAAGTGAAATCCGAGCCGGTTGAGGTCGTTGCCGCTCCAGCGCCTGCTCACGTTGCTACCGCGCCGATGACTCGCGCCCCGGCACCTGAGTATGTACCTGAAGCGCCACGCCATAGCGACTGGGTTCGTCCGGCATTCAACTTCGAAGGCAAAGGTGCTGCCGGTGGTCACAGTGCAACGCACATGGCTACTGCGCCAGCTACTCGTCCTCAGCCTGTTGAATAACGCACGCTAAGACTGAAAGCCGACCTTCGGGTCGGCTTTTTTATGGCTGTTGCAGGGGCTTTCTCATTCCGGTGACCTCCGGCATTATCTGCCGCATCAGCTCCAGAAAACGCCGCAAGCGCGCCGGATAATAACGAGACCAGGGGTAAACCAGATGTACCGGTAACGCTGCCGGCTGCCACTCTGGCAGTAGATGCACCAGTCTTCCTTCCTGAATATCATCCTGTACCGTCCAGCTGGATACCACCGCCACGCCAAGCCCGGTGAATGCCGTATTGCGCGCCACATACAGGCTGTCTGTACTCAGGCGTGGCGTAATGGTAACCCGCGCCGGGGCGGATGATGCATCGTGGAAAAGCTCCACATGGCGTTGATAAAAAGAGCTGATGGCGATCCAGGGAAGCTGCTGCAAATCTTTCGGCGTTTTAACCGCGGGATAACGGGCCAGTAATTCCGGTGAAGCCACCACCGAGCGCGGCACTTCAGCCAGCAGCACGGACACGGTTGCCGGATCGACTTCCACACCCACCCGAATAGCACAGTCAAGGTTGTCGCCGAGGAAATCAACCGAGCGATCGTTGAGCATCCACTCTACAGAAAGCTGGGGATAGCGCTGTAAAAATTCGGTTAACGGTTTCAGAAGCTGATCCTGGCCAAACGCGTGCGGGGCGCGCACCCTCAGCACCCCAACCGGTTCATCTTCCGTCTGCCCTACCTCGTCTTCCAGCGCCAGCCAGCTGTCAATCACCCGTCGGGCATGCTGATAGCAGCGTTCGCCGTCATCGGTCAGCCGGGTCGTATGGGTTGTGCGCAACATCAGGCGTACTCCCAGCATGGTCTCAAGCGACTGCAACCGTCGGCTCACCGTGGCCTGGGTTGTTGCCAGCTGACGTGCCGCCGCAGAAAGAGACCCCGCCTCCACAATGCGAACAAACGTTCGCATCAGTTCTACCCGATCTATACGCTCAGACCTTTTCATACCATTTTTACCCATACGCCACACGTATAAGCGTTTTACCACCGCGCCCGCTACCGTCGCAAGGCGTACTGATAAAAAATAGCCGCACACGACGAATGAGGAACATCTTATGAACACAACCACCACCCGGGCCGTAAGCCGCTGGGTAATCTTAATGCTGGCGCTCGGTGCGGGCTTTAGCGTGGCATCCATCTATTATGCCCAGCCTCTGCTGCCGCTGATGGGCTCAGACCTGCATCTGAGCATCGAAGGCATGGGCATGGTCCCGACGCTCACCCAGGCGGGTTATGCCCTGGGCATCCTGTTTCTGCTCCCGCTCGGCGATCGTCATGACCGCAGAACGCTGATCCTGATAAAAAGTGCGGCTCTGGCGCTGTTCCTGCTGGGTTGTAGCCTGACCGGACAACTGCACTCCCTGCTGCTCACCAGCCTGCTGATTGGCATGGCCGCCACCATGGCGCAGGATATTGTCCCGGCCGCAGCGATCCTCGCGCCGGAAGGTAAACAGGGAAAAACGGTCGGCACGGTGATGACCGGCCTGCTGCTGGGGATTTTGCTCTCCAGAACCGTCAGCGGCGTGGTCGGTGAAGCCTTTGGCTGGCGGGTGATGTATCAGCTGGCTGCTGCAAGCATTGCCTTTGTCGGCGTGGTGATGTGGGCCGTACTCACACGTTTTGCTATTCACTCCACGCTGAGCTATCCCGCGCTGATGCGTTCCATGGAGCACCTGTGGCGTCGTTACCCGGCACTGCGTCGCGCGGCGCTGGCTCAGGGTTTTCTGTCGATTGCCTTTAGCGCATTCTGGTCAACGCTGGCGGTCATGCTGCTGGAACGGTATCACCTTGGCAGCGCCGTAGCGGGTGGATTTGGTATTGCCGGAGCCGCTGGTGCGCTGGCTGCACCGCTGGCAGGGGGTCTGGCAGATAAGCTGGGCGCCGGTAAAGTGACCCAGCTGGGTGCCGCGCTGGTGACCCTCTCGTTTGCCCTGATGTTCCTGATGCCGGCACTGGGTGTACACGGTCAGTTGATCCTGATTGCCCTCTCCGCGGTCGGTTTCGATCTCGGCTTGCAGTCCAGCCTCGTGGCCCACCAGAACCTGGTCTACAGCCTTGAGCCGCAGGCCCGCGGACGCCTGAACGCCCTGCTGTTTACCGTCATTTTCATCGGAATGGCGCTGGGTTCGGCATTAGGCAGCAATATCTATACGCTGGCAGGCTGGTCTGGCGTGGTGGCTCTGGCAACCCTGTGTGGTGCCATTGCGCTGGCTATCAGAGTGATTGAAAGCGCCCGGGTGCTGTCCGCACAGGCAGAACGTGTGTAAAAAAAATGCCCAACCCGGACGGGTTGGGCAGTCAAAACATGCCCAGTTTCAAGACATGTCAAACAGGTCAGAGTCTTATTTGTTCATCTGGAACAAAGACATACCCTGCATATCGCTAAAGGCTTTATACGAGGCCTGCAACGCCGCCTGCTGCATGGTGTAGGACGAAATCACCGAGTTCCAGTCCACGTCAACCAGGTTACTCATCTGCTGCGTCTGACCCAGCGCGCGGTCTTCACCCAGAGCGTCCAGCTTGCCCAGCTCATCCAGCTTGATGCCGAGGTCGGCGCGCACGGTCAGCACGTTGTTGAGGGAGTTGCTCAGGCCACGGTTGGCTTTATCAATAGCCGCCGTAAACGCCTCGGCTTTCGTTTCATCCTCCCCAATCGGCGTATTCAGCGCTTCAATTGCGGAGTCGAGGATCTTGAACAAATTCGTTTCCGGCGCACTACCATCTGGCTCTGGCTTGGCATTGCTGGTGAAGCTATCGAAAACTTCAGTGCCCGTATGGCTAATTTGCATCGTGCGCGCGGAGTCAACCTGCTGGCTGATTGGCGTTCTGCCGCCCTTATAATCACCCGTCGCCTGGTCGAAAGCCGCCGCTTCGGTCTTGTAACCGGAAAAAATATAGCGACCGTTACCGTCCGTGCTGTTAGCCAGGTTCATGAGCTGATCGCGAATACCTTGCAGGTTCGTGGCCAGCGAAGCGCGGTCATCGTCACTTAACGTACCGTTGCCCGCATTGACAATCTTTTCCTGAGCAGCCTGGATGGCGGTTGTCACTTGCGATAACACGTTCTCTTCCAGCGAGACTTTCGTCGTAGCGAAGGAGCGTGCCAGCGCATACTGGCTGTTTTGCGTTTGAGCCTGAGAGAGCACAACGGCCTGCGAGGCGGCAATCGGATCGTCAGACGGACGGTTGATACGCTTCCCCGTAGACATCTGCTCGCCGTAGCTGAGCCAGAGACTTTGGGAGTTCGTCACGCCGCGCATGCTTTGCTCATACATCATTTGAGTACTAATACGCATTTTTTATGCCTCAGCCTTAGCGGATATTGATCAATGCATCAAACAGCGTGCTCGCCGTTTGCAGCACCTGCGCATTCGCCAGATAGTACTGCTGATAGCGTTGCAGGTTGCCATACTCTTCATCCAGGTTAACCCCGGAGATTGACTGCTGTTGTTTGGTCAGCTGCGTCACCACGTTAACTTTGGTTTCGCTGCTGGTTTTCAGCGACGCCGTGGTGCTGCCCACCGTACTGACCAGCGCGGCATAAGCATCGTTAAAGGTTTTGTTCCCTCCCACCAATTTGGCGCTCTGTAAATCCAGCAGCTTCTGGCCATTGGTATTGTCGCTTTCACCGCTTCCTTTCGCGGAGGCCATCGCCAGTTTGGATTCGTCGCTGATCGCTACGTCCATATTCACAATGACGTCATTCACCGGTTTGACGATGAAACTGTCTTTATTATCGGCTGAGCCGCTAATCTTAACGTTGAGACCATCAAACGACAGATTACCGCTGGCGTCAGGCTTGGCCGTGAAGCTGGTATTGTCCGACAGACGCGTGATTGTCCAGTCAGTACCGTTGTACTCAACTTTATAGTTTGTCGCCTGGACCTTTGTACTGTCCGTCATCGTGGCCGTAACGGACGCGCTTCCGGTGTTTTTACCGTTACTCAGCACTGCCGGCGAGCCAAAATCAAACAGCTTGCCGCCTGCATCCCCGTTGGCATCAAAGCCAGCCTGGTGCTGGGTATTCATGGCATCCGCAAACGCCAGCGCCATCTGGTTAAGGGTGTTTCGCGCCTGATCCAGATCCTGAGAACGGAACGTTAACAGCCCCCCAAGCGACCCCGTGGTGATCTGTTTTTCTGAGATCTCCACGTTGCCCGCTGCGGTATCCACATACGCAATTGTTGTACGCGCTGGGTCCGCACTGGATTTCACCGCCGCCAGCTGGCTGGCGTTGCTGCCCTGTACCAGGGTGTAACCGTTGGCGATAGAGATGTTGTAGGTGCCGCTGTCCTGTACGGTGACGTCCACACCGACAATCTTGTTCAGTTCACTCACCAGCTGATCGCGCTGATCGAGCAGTTCATTCGGGGATGCGCCCGCACCGACGCCAGTCAGCCGGGAGATCTGATCGTTAAGATTGGCAATCTGTTTCGCGTAGTTATTGATCTGATCGACGCTGGTAGAAATCGCCGTATTGACCTGCGCATCCTGATCGCGGAGATATTGATCGTTGGTTTTAAACTGGTTTACCAGACCATCCGCCTTCCCGAGTACCGTCTGGCGAGCAGCCGGATCTTCTGCGTTACTCACCAGCGTTTGCAGGCTTTTAAAGAAATCCTGGAGGTTGGCAGAAAGCGAGTTCGTGGTATCAGAAAGCACGTCGTCAATTTTTGACATCTGCTGGTAGCGCGTGGTCAGCCCACTGCTCTGGTTCTGCGCCGCGCGCAGCTGGTTGGTGATAAACGCATCATATTCACGCTGAACACCGGAGACATAGACCCCGTTACCCACCCAGCCACCGCCGGTCAGGGTGCTGTTTGATGCCCCCAGAATGGTGGACTGGCGGGTATAACCTGCCACGTTGTAGCTTGAAATATTATTACTGACGGTATTGAGTGCCGACTGCGCAGCACTGAGGCCACTCATGGCGCTGTTAATCAAACTGGACATGGGGGTTCCTTTTATACGTTCAGACACGAGTCCTGATGAAGGTTATCGGCAACCTCCACCGGGACTTGAGAACTTTCAGAACAGATTTTCGAGATCTGTGCTATACGCTTTGCTGACCTTCTCAGACATGGATTTCAGCTGCTGGATCATGCTGGTCAGCTTGCGCGCATAGTTTGGATCGGTCGCGTAGCCAGCATTCTGCAATGCCTGAGCGCCCTGCTCTGGCGTGGCGGCCTGGGTCACGGCGGTGTAGCGCGGATTCCGGCTCAGCAGCCCGACATAATCCGACAACGCTTCCAGATACGAGCTGTAGACGCGGAATTTGGCTTTCACCTTCACTGCCGCACCGTTCTCATATTCGGTGGTGGTGATCTCGGTGGTCGGCCCTTTCCAGCTGGAGGTGGCCTTCACGCCAAAGATGTTGAAGCTCGGCTCACCGTTCTCCCTGCGGATCTGACGTTGCCCCCAGCCCGACTCCAGCGCCGCCTGCGCCAGAATCAGATGGTGCGGCACGCCGCTCTCTTCACTGGCAAGACGCGCCGGCAGGGAGAGCTGCGCCAGGAAGTCTTTGCTGTCGCCGGAGAGCGGCTCGTCACGCGTTTCTGCCGGCTTCGGCATCGCCTTACGCACCATCTGCGTCAGCGCCTGATTTTGATAACTGGTCACCTTTTCCAGATCAAACTTCAGCGGCACCTGCTGCGGGGCCTCTTCAGGCGGGAGCCCCTGAGCGGCTGCGGTCTGCTTCACAATCATGTCCGCCAGGCCGAGCCCCTTTCCGGCGGTCATTTGCTGGGCAATCTGCTGATCGTACATGCTGGTGTAAAGCCGCGTGGAATCGCTGCTGAACATGCCATCTTTCGGCAGGGTTTCACGCATGCTTTTCAACATCATCTGCACGAACATGCCTTCCACCTGACGGGCAACCGGGCGGATATTCGCCGCCGGATCCTTGCCCGCTTTGGTTTTCAGCTCGTTGAGCGACTGGGCATCCCAGGCGGCACTGGTCAACAGTTTGCTATCGGTCAGCATTTAGATGATTTCCAGTCTGGCGCGCAGGCAGCCTGCACTTTGCATGGATTGCAGAATGGACATCAGATCCATTGGCGTTGCACCCAGCGCATTCAGAGCACGCACCACGCTGTTCAGGTTGGCGCTGGAGCGCACGCTCTGCAACGAACCGCCGCTCTGTCGTAAATCAATCTGCGTTTGCGGGGTCACTACCGTCTGACCGCCACCAAACGGGGTATCCGGCTGGCTGACGTTGGCCGAGCGGTTAACCGTGACGGAGAGATTGCCCTGCGCCACGGCGCAGCTGTCCAGCGTCACTTCGCGGTTCATCACCACCGAGCCGGTACGGGAGTTGATAATGACTTTCGCATCCTGCACCGGCACGTTCACTTCCATATTCTGGATATCGGCCAGCAACCGCACCTGGTTGCTGCTGCCGGTTGACGTGCGGATCTGCACGGTACGGGCATCCAGCGCGGTGGCGCTGCCGTAGCCCCGGCTGCGGTTGATGGTGTCAGCGATCTGCTGCGCCATCGTGAAGTCTTCGTTATTCAGTTGCAGGTTAATGGTGTTGCCGGTGCCGAACTGGGTCGGCAGCTCACGTTCGATGATCGCGCCGTTGGTAATACGTCCCCCGTTCAGCTGGTTCACCTGCACGCTGCTGCCGCCCGCCGACGCGCCTGCTCCGCCAACCAGAATGTTGCCCTGCGCCAGAGCATACACCTGGCTGTCGACGCCTTTCAGCGGCGTCATCAGCAACGTACCGCCGCGCAGGCTTTTGGCGTTACCCATCGACGAGACAACCACGTCGATGGTCTGCCCCTGACGCGCAAAGGCCGGATAAGACGCGGTCACCATCACGGCCGCCACGTTTTTCAGCTGCATGTTGGTCCCGGCCGGTACGGTAATACCGAGCTGCGAGAGCATATTGTTCAGGCTCTGGGTGGTGAACGGCGTCTGGGTCGTCTGGTCACCCGTCCCATCCAGCCCCACCACCAGGCCGTAGCCAATCAGCGAGTTTTCGCGCACGCCCTGCACGCTGGTGAGATCGCGTATGCGATCGGCCTGCGCAACGGTAGCGACCAGCGACAGCGCCACGGCGAAGAGAAATTTATACATAGGTCACCTCGCTTACATCGGCGATAAGTTAAGGAAGAAGCGTTGCAGCCAGCCCATATTTTGCGCTTCGTTGATGTAGCCGTTGCCGACGTACTCAATGCGCGCATCCGCCACCTGAGTGGACGGTACGGTGTTGGTGCCGCTGATGGTGCGAGGGTTAACCACACCGGAGAAGCGAATGAATTCCGTACCCTGGTTAATGGCGATCTGTTTTTCGCCCACCACGTGCAGGTTGCCGTTCACCAGAACCTGGTCAACCGTAACCGTCAGCGTTCCGCTGAAGGTGTTGCTGGCGTTCGCACCACCTTTACCGTTAAAGGTGTTGCCGCCGGAGGCTTCCACATCCGCACGGGCGTTGCCGAACAGCCCTTGCAGATAGCGCGGCACGGTGTCGAAGCCAAAATTGGTTTTGCCGTCGCGGCTGGCGTTCGCCGACGAGCTCTTACTCGCACTGACGTTTTCCTGCAACACAATGGTCAGCGTATCGCCAACGTTACGCGGACGACGGTCTTCAAACAGCGGCTGATAACCGTAGTTAATCGGCTGCGCGGTCTGGAAAATAGAGCCGTTCACCACCGGCGCGGGGCCGGGAACGGGTTGGGCGGTAGTCGCACCCTGTACCAATGGTTTAGACGGGATCCAGGCACACCCGCTGAGGGTGACGGCCAGAACAGTCAGGATCGGATAACGAAACGCCGCGTTTTTTTGCATTGCCTTCATCTTCGAAAACAGGGAGCCGGTGCGACGTTTACCGCACCGGGCTACACCTTAGAGTTGCGTCAGTTTTTGCAGCATCTGGTCGGTCGTCGACACTGCTTTACTGTTAATTTCATAGGCGCGCTGGACCTGGATCATATTCACCAGCTCTTCCGCCACGTTAACGTTCGAGGTTTCCACATACCCCTGATACAGCAGCCCCGCCCCGTTCAGGCCCGGGGTACTTTCATTTGGCGTGCCGGAAGACTGCGTTTCGGTGTAGAGGTTCTCGCCGATGCTTTCCAGTCCGGTATCGTTCATGAAGGTGGTCAGGTTGAGCTGTCCAACCTGGACCGGCGCGGCCTGACCTTGCTGAGTGACGCTGACGATACCGTCACGACCAATGGTGATACTCAGCGCGTTCGCCGGGATGGTGATCGCAGGCTGAACCTGGAAACCGCCCGCCGTCACCAGCTGGCCGTTCTGATCCACCTGGAACGAACCATCGCGGGTATAGGCGGAGGTCCCGTCAGGCAGCTGCACCTGGAAGAAACCCTGACCTTTAATGGCAACGTCTTTACTGTTGTTGGTCTGGGACAGGTTGCCCTGGCTGTGCAGACGCTCGGTGGCGACCGGGCGCACGCCGGTACCAATTTGCAGACCGGACGGCAGCGTGGTTTGCTCAGAAGACTGCGCCCCTGGCTGACGAATCGTTTGATAAAGCAAATCTTCGAAAACCGCACGCTGGCGCTTGAAACCATTGGTGCTGACGTTTGCCAGGTTGTTGGCAATCACATCCATATTGGTTTGCTGTGCGTCCAGACCGGTTTTCGCGATCCATAAAGAACTGATCATAGGGAGTCCTGTTAACTCATAGCCAGAAGTTGGTTAGCCTTGCCTGCGTTTTCATCGACGCTGCTGATGATTTTCATCTGCATTTCGAAGCGGCGGGCGCTGGCGATCATGTCGGTCATGGCTTCCACCGGTTTGACGTTACTGCCTTCCAGCACGCCGGACATCACGCGGATGGTCGGGTCGGCCTGTAACGTGGCGCCACGCGTGGCCTGCGCCGCCTGGGTCAGACGGAACATCCCGTCATCGCCACGCTGCACTTCGTTGCCTTCCGCTTTCACCAGCTTCAGACGACCGACAGGCGCAACGGTGTTCGCCGGGTCGCCCGGGTTTAACGCCGAGATCGTCCCGTCTGCCGCAATGGTCAGCTCTGACCCTTCCGGCACCGTCAACGGACCGGCTTCGCCCATAACCGGATGCCCCTGAATCGTCAGCTGCCCGGTGGCGCTCACCTGGATATTACCGTTGCGGGTATACCCTTCCCCGCCGTCAGCCGTTTGCACCGCCAGCCAGCCGTCCTGCTGAAGGGCAACGTCCAGCGGACGCGCGGTGTAATCCATCTGACCTGGCGTCATGTCGGCGCCCGGCGTGGAGGCGGTGACCAGCGTACGCGTGGGCAATGACAGCCCTTCTACCGGCACCGCACGCAGCGCGTTGAGCTGCGCACGAAAACCTGGCGTGGAAGCGTTCGCAAGGTTGCTGGCGGTAACAGCCTGCTGATTGAGCGTCTGGCTTGCTGCGCCCATCGCTGTATATATTGCGTGATCCATTGCGCTTTCCCGTCAGCTGCTTAACGCAGGTTAACCAGCGTGTTGAGGATCTGATCCTGGGTTTTGATGGTCTGCGCGTTGGACTGGTAGTTACGTTGCGCGACGATCATGTTCACCAGCTCTTTACTCAGATCGACGTTGGAGGCTTCCAGCGCGCCGTTAGTCAGCGTGCCGAAGTTACCGGAACCCGCGGTACCCAGCAGGGCAACACCGGAAGACTGCGTGGCAGACCAGACGTTATCCCCTTCGGATTTCAGGCCTTCGTTGTTGGCGAAGTTTGCCAGCACGATCTGGCCCAGCACCTGGGTCTGTTCGTTCGAATAGTTACCGACAACGGTACCGTCATCGTTGATCTGGTAGCTCACCAGATCGCCCGGCTTATAGCCGTTCTGGCTCGTCGCCACGATATTGTTCGCACCGGTGTTTTGCTGCATGGAGTTGGCGAAACTCATGTCAAACGTGGCTGGCGTCGCGCCCGGAACGGTGCCCGTTGTGATCTTGATATCATCGCCACCCGTCAGCACACCACTCTCGTTAAAGGTCAGCGTGGTTGCCAGTTTCGCTGCATCTCCCGCTACGCTGCCGTCCTGCGAATACACTTTCCAGGAGTTAGCTGGCGTCTCGTTTTTGACATAAAACAGGTTCATGTTGTGCGCATTACCCTGGCTGTCAAACACCGTCACGGTGCCTTTCTTGTTGTAAGAGTCAGGGTTGGACGGATCGAAGGCGACGGTTGGCGCGGTATCGGTGGAGTTCAGGTTGATCTGCTGAGAGGCCGTGGTGGTGGACTTCGCCGCCATCAGCGTCGTTGGGATGGAGATCGCCTGCGGATTCGCACCGGTTTGCACCGTAGGCGGCGTGCCGGCAACCGGATAACCGGTTAACTGAAGCCCCTGCATGTTCACCAGGTTACGGTTTTCATCCAGCTTGAACTGGCCGTTGCGGCTGTAGAACACGGAACCGTTGGCATCCACCATACGGAAGAAACCGTTCTGGCTGATGGCGACGTCCAGACCGCGACCGGTGTTGGTGGTCGTCCCATCGGTGAAGTCCTGGGTGATACCCGCAACCTTCACGCCCAGGCCCACTTTAGAGCCTGCAAACATATCTGCAAAAGACGCAGAACCGGATTTAAAACCATAGGTCGCGGAGTTGGCGATGTTGTTGCCAATGACGTCCAGGTTGGTGGCCGCAGCATTCAGGCCGCTGACCGCTTGAGAAAAGGCCATGACTTACTCCTGATAAGTATTAAGGCTTAGATAATCTGCCGAACTTCGTCGAGTGTGGTGGTACCGGAGGTACCCAAATCCAGTTTGTTGCCATCGCTACCCTTGATGACGCCCTGAACCAGGGCAAACTGTAGCGGCTGAGCCACCAGCTGAGTGGTGCCGTTGCTGGCGCTAATCGCAACCTGATACGAGCCGTTAGGCGCTTTAGTGCCGTCGGTCAGGCTGCCATCCCAGGTAAAGGTATGAACGCCCGCTTTAAGCTCGCCAATCTCAATCGTGCGCACCACGTTGCCGCTGGCGTCTTTGATTGTGGCGGTGACTTTGTCGGCCGGCTGCTGCAACTCAACGCCAAACGGCGTCGTGGTGGTGGTGGACGTGCCATCGGTAGTGCTGGTGCCCGCCAGAATCGTGGTCCCCGGGATCATCACCCCGTGACCGATCAGGTTGGCGGCCTGCAAGGACTGGCTGTTATCGATTTGACCGGAGACCGAGCCGAGCGTGGTGTTCAGTTTCTCAATGCCGCTGACGGTACTGATCTGCGCAAGCTGCGTGGTCAGTTCGTTGTTCTGCATCGGATTGGTCGGGTCCTGATTTTTCAGCTGCGCCACCAGCAGGGTCAGGAAGCTGCTCTGTAAATCGGAGGCATTGCTCCCGGTGAGAGAGCTGGAACCGGTCGCACTGCTGGTGCTGTTGACGCCGGTATTTGTCGGGTCATTCACGTTTACGGCGATGGACATGCGTGTCTCCTTTACTGGCCGAGAGTGAGTGTTTTGAGCATCATGCTCTTCACGGTATTAAGCACTTCGACGTTTGCCTGGTAGCTGCGCGACGCGGACATGGAGTTCACCATCTCCCCGACCACATCCACGTTCGGCATTTTCACGTAGCCGCTGGCATCCGCGAGCGGGTTGCCTGGCTCGTAAACCAGCTTGTCGGGCGCCTGGCTCTCAACCACGTCCGCCACTTTAACGCCGCCCGTTGCCGCACCCGGTGCAGCATCAACCTGGAAGACAACCTGCTTAGCGCGATACGGTTGTCCGTCAGGGCCGGTCACGCTGTCGGCGTTGGCCAGGTTACTGGCGGCCACGTTCAGTCGTTTGGACTGCGCCGTTAATGCCGAACCGGCGATATCAAAAATATTCAGCAAGGCCATTTACTAATTGCCCCCCTGTAGGACGGTCATCATGCCTTTAATTTGCCCGCCGAGTAGCGTCAGACCTGTCTGGTATTGCAGGCTGTTATCGGCAAACTGTGTGCGCTCCCGGTCCATGTCGACGGTATTGCCATCAAGTGAGGGCTGATCGGGAATACGGTAAAGCAGGTCGGTCGTTGGCGCGGTCATCGCCTGAGCGGGAATATGACGTGAGGATGTCAGGGCCAGTGAGACACCCGTTCCTTCGGCACGTCCACGCTCCATCACTTTTTTGAGTTCACTGGAAAAATCAATATCGCGCGCCTGATACCCGGGGGTATCCGCGTTGGCGATATTGGCGGCTAAAATCTCCTGCCGCTGGGCGCGTAAATTGAGCGCTTCCTGCTGAAAACGTAACGCGGCGTCGAGTTTATCGAGCATGTCTCCTCCGCTGATGAGAAAATTTCAGTTCACAGCTTAAATCTCACCCCGTCTCCCCTATCGACGGAATAAGCGCAAAATGCGTCGCTATTTGTTGCGTTGATGGAAAACCACTGCGGGTAGAATTTGCTAAATTCTGGACATGGTGGAACGTGCGATGCGGACTTTTAAACGTGGCCTGGCGGCGACCCTACTGCTTTTAAGCCCTCTGGTGCAGGCTGAGGGGTTAGAAGACCAGCTCAATGCATTCTTTGCGCAGAAGCTGGCCGGTTTCAGCGATGACGTACGCGTGACCGTGCGCACCCCGCCTAACCTTTACCCTTCCTGCGAAGCCCCGTCATTTAGCGTGACCGGCAGCACCCGCTTATGGGGCAACGTGAACGTGCTGGCGCGTTGCGCCAACGAAAAACGCTACTTACAGGTTGCGGTTCAGGCGACGGGCAATTATGTTGTCGCCGCCGTTCCCATTCCCCGGGGCAGCCTGCTGCAACCTGACAGCGTAACGCTGAAGCGAGGCCGTCTGGATCAGCTTCCACCGCGGACGATGCTGGATATCAACCAGGCTCAGGAGGCGGTCAGCCTGCGCGATGTCGCTCCTGGACAGGCGATACAGCTATCCATGCTGCGCCAGGCGTGGCGGGTGAAAGCGGGACAACAGGTGATGGTGGTCGCCAATGGCGAAGGCTTTAGTATCAACAGTGAAGGAAAAGCGCTGAATAATGCCGCAGTGGCGCAAAATGCCCGGGTCAGAATGTCCTCAGGCCAGGTGGTCAGCGGCACGGTCGGTCCTGATGGGAATATTCTGATTAACCTGTAATCTTTTTAAAGATTTCGCGGCGACTGCCGATAAATATTCAACAAATGATGATGTCAGGCGCAAACGCCGCGAACCCTCGATGAGGACAACACTATGAGCATTGATCGTACATCAGCCCTGAAGCCGGTTAGCACTGTACAACCTCGCGAAACGAATGAGGCTGCCCCGCAAAAAACGCGTCTGGAAAAAACGTCGACGGCTAACAGCACCAGCGTCACGCTGAGCGATGCGCAGTCGAAGCTGATGCAGCCAGGCAGCAGCGATATCAACATGGAACGTGTTGAAGCGCTGAAAACGGCTATCCGTAACGGCGAACTGAAAATGGATACCAGCAAAATCGCTGATGCGCTGATTCAGGACGCACAGAGTTTCCTCCAGAGTAACTAACCGTATGAGTCGACTGTCAGAAATACTGGATCAGATGACGGTGGTCCTGAACGACCTGAAAACGGTGATGGATGCAGAACAGCACCACCTCTCTTCTGGTCAAATCAACGGCAGCGCGTTGCAACGCATAACTGAAGATAAAAGCTCGCTGCTGGCGACCCTGGATTATCTGGAAAAACAGCGACGCGCTGAGCAAGACGCGAAACGCAGCGCCAATGATGAGATCAACGAACGCTGGCAGACCATTACAGAAAAAACCCAGCATCTTCGCGATCTCAACCAGCATAACGGCTGGCTGCTGGAAGGACAGATTATCCGTAATCAGCAGGCGCTTGAAGTGTTAAAGCCCTATAAAGAGCCGGGGCTGTACGGTGCGGATGGTCAGACGGCCACGGCACGTATCACGGGTGGGAAAAAGATTTCGATTTGACGCAGTAGCGGCACGTCATGAAGCGGGGAGCACCTTCTGGTGAACTCCCCTTTTGGCGTTTATACCGTGCGGCGGGTGAACTCTTTCACTTTGAAGCCAAGCACTGCCAGCGTGGCAAAGTACGCCACCACACCGACCACCACCACGGCCATCAGACGCATCAGGCGGTAAGGCATGGTGCCCTGCGCCCACTCAGGCATGACATACAACATGCCAACCAGCGCGGCCGCCATCACCACTACCGCAATCGCCAGACGCAGCAGGAAGCTTGCCCAGCCCGGCTGCGGTGTGAAGATATCCTGCTTGCGCAGCTGCCAGTACAGCAGCCCGGCGTTCAGACAGGCCGCCAGACCAATCGACAATGACAGCCCCGCGTGTTTCAGCGGTCCAATAAACGCCAGGTTCATCAGCTGCGTCATGATCAGCGTCACAATGGCAATCTTAACCGGCGTTTTGATGTCCTGACGTGAATAGAAACCGGGCGCAAGCACCTTCACGACAATCAGCCCCATCAGCCCCACCGAGTAGGCTACGAGCGCACGCTGGGTCATAGCGGCATCAAAGGCGGTGAACTTTCCATACTGGAACAACGACACCGTCAGCGGTTTCGCCAGGATCCCCAGCGCCACCGCGCTTGGCAGCGCCAGCAGAAAACAGAGACGCAGGCCCCAGTCCATCAGGCGGCAGTATTCATCGTGGTTGCCGCTGGCGAAACTTTTCGACAGCGACGGCAGCAGAATAGTCCCCAGCGCCACGCCCAGCACCCCGGATGGAAACTCCATCAGACGATCGGCGTAGTACATCCAGGACACCGAGCCCGACACCAGGAAAGAGGCGAAGATGGTATTGATGATCAGCGAGATCTGGCTAACGGACACACCGAGTATCGCCGGTCCCATCTGTTTGATAACGCGCATGGCGCCCGCATCTTTGAAATTAATGCGCGGCAGAACCAGCATGCCGATTTTTTTCAGGTGCGGAAGCTGGTAAGCAAGCTGTAACACGCCGCCGACGGTCACGGCCCAGGCCAGCGCCAGCACCGGTGGGTTAAAATGCGGCGCGGCGAACAGCGCAAAGCCAATCATGCTGACGTTAAGGAACGTGGGGGCAAAGGCCGGAACGGAGAAGCGGTTCCAGGTATTCAGGATGGCACCCACCAGCGACGCCAGCGAAATCAGCAGAATATAGGGGAAGGTTATACGCAGCAGTTGGGTGGTCAGGGCAAATTTATCCGCCGTGTCAGCAAAACCCGGCGCCGTCACCATGATCACCCAGGGCGCTGCCAGCATCCCCAGGACGGTCACGATCGCCAGCGCCAGCGTCAGTAATCCGGAAACGTAGGCCACAAAGACGCGGGTGGCATCTTCGCCCTGTTTGCTTTTATATTCTGCGAGGATCGGAACAAATGCCTGTGAAAAGGCCCCTTCGGCAAAAATACGGCGCAGCAGGTTTGGCAGCTTAAAAGCGACGAAAAAGGCGTCAGTCGCCATCCCGGCGCCAAAAACCCTTGCCACAATGGCATCGCGCGCAAAGCCAAGCACGCGGGAAAACATGGTCATCGAGCTGACGGCCGCCAGCGATTTTAATAAGTTCATTAACGTGAAGTTCCACAACCCTACGGATTTCCAGGACGGATAAGCGTTAGCGCCACCCGGCAAAGCCAACAAGCGGCGCTTAGTCTAACCGGATTTCAACGAATTACTATCGGCAGATGTTACAACGCGTTATTCCGACATGGCTTCGCGCCAGAGTCGTTCCACAATGCGCTGCGCCAGAATAGCCTGCTCCCCGGACGTTTCAGGAACCGTCTGATTCTGCACGCAGGTGATGAAGTGACGCGCGCAGCCCACGAAGCCACGCTGCTCCAGGGTGCTTTGCCAGCCGGGAACCGGTAACGCGACCACGCCATTGCCCTTCTCTTCCCGCCACTCTCGCATATCGGTGACGTCATACAGCGCGCCATCCGTAACGGCCTGCACGGACTCGCGCTGGCTGCCCGCCCGACGATGCATGCTGGTCGTCACCTGCAAATGCTCAACGGCAAAATGATGTTCGGCGTAAACCATCTCACCCTGCTCGTTGGTCAGCAGCGTGCCGCTTTGCAGCTGGGCTTTTCCGCTACTCAGCCACAGGGCCGTATCCACGACATGGAGATAATCATCCAGCAGCGTGAAGCGCAGATCGTTCGGCCCCACGCTGTCGGTACGGTGCTTATCCATACGCAGAGAGGCGAACGAGCCGGACTGTGCTTTAAGCTGCTGATAGAGCGGTGCAAAACGGCGGTTGAAGCCGACCATCAGCGTCAGCTTTTTACGCGCGGCCAGCTCAATCAGTCGCTCAGCATCCTGTACATTTTCCGCCAGGGGTTTATCCACGCAGACGTGAACGCCTGCGTTAAGCAACTCGCTCACCACCTGGTAGTGCGTCGCGGTTGAGGTATGCACAAATACCGCATCACATTCACGGGCTAAATCCTGTAGCGAACCGGCATAAGGGATGCGCCAGGTTTTGCAGATGCGCTCTGCTTTCTCGCGGGTGGGCGACCACGCCCCTTGCAGCGTCCAGTCGGACGCGGCGCCTAAAACGGGCAGCCAGGCTTTTTGCGCGATCCCTCCCAGCCCCACAACACCAATGCGTAATGTTGTCACGATTAATCTCCCAGATGTGCGAGTAACGCATCCAGACGCTGCTTCAGCCCGGCAACCTCGTCTTCCAGGGCCGCCACGCGCGCGTTCAGGCTGTCGTTTGATGCTGGCGTGTCGGATTCGACGGACAGCGCAGAGGCCTCCACGTCGCCGCTAAACAGGTGCATGTAGCGGCTTTCACGCTTGCCCGGCTCGCGGGGCAGACGCACCACGTAAGGACCGTCCTCGCGTGAGGCCAGCCCCTCCAGCGTCTGTTCAACGTCCTGCATATCACGAAATTCATGCATGCGAGAGGCGCGCGTGCGCAGTTCCCCCGGCGTCTGCGCCCCGCGCAGCAGCAGCGTGGTGATCACCGCCACTTCCGCAGCGCTGAGTTTTAAATCGCCAAATTCGGAATTACAAAAGCGCTGTTCATATTTAGTGACGCGATTACCGAAGCCGCTGACGGTGCGCAGGTAGTGGCGCTTCACCAGCTCGTCAAGGGTATCCTGCACCTCGTGCTCGCCAAGGTTCATCACCGGTTCACGGTTCGTCTTCTGGTTGCAGGCCATCGTGACGGCATTCACGGACAGTGGATACTGTTCCGGCGTGGTGACCTGCTTTTCCAGAAGGCAGCCGACCACGCGCGCTTCGGCGCCATTTAACTGATATTTCATTTTTTCTCCTTAACGACCCGCGGTCCACTCCTGCGTGGTGAGCGCGGTGAGCACATGGTCCCGCCACTCGCCATCAATCAGCAGATAATCTTTGGCATAGCCCTCTTTCTCAAACCCCAGGCGGGCCAGCAGATCGCCGCTGCGCTTATTGTGCGGCATGTAGTTGGCCATAATGCGATGGATATGTTGCGTGCGCTGCATGTAGCGAATCGCCGCCGTCAGCGCCTCAAACATGAGCCCCTGCCCCTGCCATTTCTGGCCGATGGAGTACCCGAGGTAACAGGCGTGAAACGACCCGCGTACCACGTTTGAAAAATTGGCAATGCCAACGATCTCTTTCTCTTCCGGATCGAGAAGCGCGAAATAAAACGCACTTCCCTGTTTATGAAATTCCGCAATCATACTGAGGCGCGCCTGCCAGCCAGAGGGGTAGCAGTGGCTCTCGTCCCGAACGGGTTCCCAGGGTTTTAAAAACTGGCGATTCTCGGCGTAATAATCCGCCAGACGCCAGGCATCACGCTCATGCACCAGACGAACGACCAGCCTGTCCGTCGTCAGACGCACTTTTGGCACATTACTGCGATAGCCAAACATCGTTACCACTCCTTCCCGTCGCTTCTGCTCTGCCTGTTAGCTTTACTATACCTGCGCCTGTGCCTTCTGTGAAAACAGTGACATACCATTTTGATCGCTTTTCACATTTTTCGATGAGAACTCTCTATCAAAGCACCTTTTTGATAAAAAAATATTGTCGCCAGCGGGTATGGGAAAAAGCCCGGCGACACCGCAGAATGTTAGCGTGCTCACCTTTTATTTTCCCTGGAGGGAAAATGTCCCGCGTATCACAGGCCAGGAGCCTGGGTAAATATTTCCTGCTCGTCGATAACATGCTGGTCGTGCTCGGCTTTTTTGTCGTTTTTCCGCTTATATCGATTCGTTTTGTCGATCAAATGGGCTGGGCGGCATTGATGGTCGGGATCGCGCTGGGTCTACGCCAGTTTGTACAACAGGGTCTGGGCGTGTTTGGCGGCGCAATAGCCGACCGCTTCGGCGCGAAACCGATGATCGTTACCGGCATGCTGTTACGTGCGGCGGGATTCGCCACCATGGCAATCGCTCATGAACCCTGGCTGCTGTGGTTCTCCTGTTTCCTTTCCGGGATTGGCGGCACCCTTTTCGACCCACCGCGTACCGCGCTGGTGGTGAAGCTTATCCGTCCGCAACACCGGGGGCGCTTCTTCTCGATTTTGATGATGCAGGACAGCGCTGGCGCGGTGGTGGGCGCCCTGCTGGGAAGCTGGCTGCTGCAATACGATTTCCGCCTGGTTTGCGCCACCGGCGCGGTGTTGTTTATTCTCTGCGCGCTGTTTAACGGTCTGTTTCTGCCCGCGTGGAAGCTGTCGACGGTGAAGGCGCCTGTGCGGGAAGGGCTTGACCGCGTGCTGAGCGATAAACGCTTCGTCACCTATGTGTTAACCCTGACCGGCTACTACATGCTCGCCGTGCAGGTCATGCTGATGCTGCCCATTATGGTTAACGATATTGCCGGCACGCCGGCAGCGGTGAAATGGATGTATGCCATTGAGGCCTGCCTCTCTCTGACGCTGCTCTATCCGATTGCCCGCTGGAGCGAGCACCGTTTCCGGCTTGAGCACCGTCTGATGGCCGGGCTGTTGCTGATGACGCTGAGCATGATGCCCATCGGCCTGGTGAGTTCGCTTCAGCAACTGTTTATGCTCATCTGCACCTTCTATATTGGCTCAATCATTGCCGAGCCAGCCCGTGAAACGCTGAGCGCGTCACTTGCCGACGCCCGGGCCCGCGGCAGCTACATGGGCTTCAGCCGTCTCGGGCTGGCGCTTGGCGGCGCACTGGGTTACACCGGTGGCGGCTGGCTGTTTGATGCCGGAAAAGCGCTCCATCAGCCGGAGCTGCCGTGGGTCATGCTCGGCATGGTCGGCTTTATGACGCTGATTGCCCTCTGGTGGCAGTTCAGTGATAAACGCAGCACCCGCGGGATGCTGGAGCCTAACCCTCTTTCACTATCAGTTTTTTCTGCTGGTTTCTGTTGGATCACCCTGACATACTGGCGTATCAGGACAGATGCGCCGATTTTATGTTGAGGAACGCCATGAAAAAGATCGTTATTGCCGCTGCGTTAATTGTCAGTGGTCTGCTGGTGGGATGTAACCAGCTTACGCAGTACACCGTCAGTGAGCAGGAAATTAATCAGGCGCTGGAAAAACATAATAACTTTTCAAAAGATATCGGCGTGCCCGGCCTTGCGGATGCGCATATCGTCCTGACGAATCTCGCCAGCCAGATTGGGCGCGAGGAGCCTAACAAAGTCACCCTTTCCGGCGATGCCAGCCTCGATATGACCTCGCTCTTCGGCAATCAGAAAGCGGATATCAAGCTGAAGCTCAAGGCGCTGCCGGTCTTTAATAAAGAGAAAGGGGCAATATTCCTGCAAGAGATGGAAATCGTCGATGCGGTTGTGACGCCGGATAAAATGAAACCGGTGCTGCAAACGCTGATGCCGTATCTCAACCAGTCGTTGCAGAACTACTTTAACCAACAGCCTGCCTATGTTCTGAGCGAAGACAAGAGCAAAGGCGAATCTCTGGCGAAAAAATATGCCAAAGGGATAGAGGTGAAACCGGGTGAAATCATCATCCCTTTCACCGACTAAACACTCCGGGCGCTCAGGCGCCCGTTTTTTTTAACGGAATAGTGTGCAAACGAAAACGTTTCCGCTTATGATTTGTGTCCGGCAAAAACAGCCCTCTTATGACTGATCTCTTTCAAGCCGGAGCTTCCATGACTGTACAATCCCAGGTTCTCAAAATCCGCCGCCCAGACGACTGGCATATCCATCTTCGTGATGGCGACATGCTGAAAACCGTCGTGCCGTATACCAGCGAAATTTATGGCCGTGCGATTGTTATGCCTAACCTGGTTCCGCCAGTCACTACCGTCGAGGCCGCGATTGCCTATCGCCAGCGTATCCTTGACGCCGTTCCGGCCGGACACGATTTTACCCCATTGATGACCTGCTATCTGACGGACTCGCTGGATCCGAATGAAGTTGAGCGCGGGTTTAACGAAGGTATATTCACCGCCGCGAAGCTCTACCCGGCGAATGCCACCACCAACTCCAGCCATGGGGTGACCAGCATTGACGCCATCATGCCCGTTCTGGAGCGTATGCAAAAACTGGGCATGCCGCTGCTGGTGCACGGGGAAGTGACCCACGCTGACATTGATATTTTCGATCGCGAAGCACGTTTTATCGAAACGGTCATGGAGCCGCTGCGCCAGCGTCTTCCTGGGCTGAAAGTGGTGTTTGAACACATTACGACTAAAGATGCCGCAGAGTATGTCCGGGATGGAAACGAGCTGATTGCCGCCACCATCACCCCTCAGCACCTGATGTTTAACCGTAACCACATGCTGGTGGGCGGCGTTCGCCCACATCTGTATTGTCTGCCGATCCTCAAGCGCAACATCCACCAGCAGGCGCTACGTGAGCTGGTCGCCAGCGGCTTTCCACGCGCGTTCCTCGGCACGGATTCCGCCCCGCATGCCCGTCACCGTAAAGAGGCGAGCTGCGGCTGTGCAGGCTGCTTTAACGCCCCGACCGCCCTGGCAAGTTACGCAACCGTGTTTGAAGAGATGAATGCGTTAGACCATTTCGAAGCCTTCTGCTCCCTTAACGGCCCGCGTTTCTACGGTCTGCCGGTTAATGACACGTTCATTGAGCTGGAGCGCAAAGAAAGCCAGGTTGAAGCGTCGATTGCGCTCACCGACGATACGCTGATCCCCTTCCTGGCCGGTGAAACCGTAAACTGGACGGTAAAACGCTAAAAAAATCGCGCCCCCTGTTGTCAAAGCGACAATATAACTGTATAAATAAACAGTATATTACACAGGGGGCATTTATGCGTATCGAAGTCACCATTGCCAAATCCACCGTCCTGCCTGCTGGCGCACTCGACGCTCTGGCGGGTGAACTATCCCGACGTATTAGCAGCACTTTTCCTGAAAACGATGGCGCCGTAACGGTACGTTATGCGACAGCAAACCATCTTTCCGTCATCGGCGGCGCGAAGGAAGACAAAGAACGCATCAGCGAAATTTTGCAGGAAACATGGGAAAGCGCCGACGACTGGTTCATCACTGATTAAAATTTGCTCCCTCATTGTGTTTTTTTGCCGGGTCGCCCCGGCTTTTTTTCGTTTCGTCTCCTGAAAGTTCAAAATATTTCAGCATCTTCTTAGAAAATCGTGAACAAGATGGCGTTTTATTGTTCGAACAATCCTAAAAAGCAGAAAAATGTGTTGCTACCCGTTTATTTTTTCCTTCTGAACCCTTATTAATTGATATACTGAAATTGCTTTCAGAAAAACATGCATTGAACCTCAAAGTCGTTGTCTTCTAACACGCATTAAGGGGGTTATAATGGAAAAGAATAGTGAAGTCATCCAGACCCATCCGCTTGTTGGCTGGGATATCAGCACCGTAGACAGCTACGATGCGCTGATGCTGCGTTTGCACTACCAGACCCCAAATCAGCAAAACCGTGACGAAGCGGAAGTTGGACAGACGCTGTGGCTTACAACAGACGTCGCCCGTCAGTTTATCTCTATTTTAGAAGCAGGCATCGCAAAAATAGAATCTGGCGACTATCAGGAAAATGAGTATAAACGGCATTGACCTTATGCCCCTTTTCACTCAACAGGCACCCTCGCGGTGCCTTATTTATTTCGCTCTTGTATAAGCCCACTTAGTTAATTACTCTGCTAACAAAGCGTTAGTAAAGAGAAGCCTATGAAATACGATTTAATCATTATCGGAAGCGGCTCCGTAGGATCTGCCGCCGGTTATTACGCCACGCAGGCGGGTCTGAAAGTGCTGATGATTGACGCCCACCTTCCCCCCCACTCTGAAGGAAGCCATCACGGCGATACCCGTCTGATCCGTCACGCTTACGGCGAAGGTGAACGTTATGTACCGCTGGTGCTTCGGGCTCAGACGCTGTGGGATGAGCTGGCCACACTCACCGAAGATCGCATTTTTGAGCGCACCGGGGTCGTTAACCTGGGGCCAGCCAGCTCCACGTTTCTGGCGACCGTCGAGGAGAGCGCGAAAGCCTACCGCCTGGACGTCGAGCGTCTGGATGCAAACGGCATCATGGCGCGCTGGCCGGAAATTTCTGTTCCTGAAGACTACATTGGATTGTTTGAAGCCAATTCCGGGGTACTGCACAGCGAAACGGCCATTAAGACCTGGATTGATCTCGCCGCCAAAGCGGGCTGCGCACAGTTGTTCAACTGTCCGGTCACGGACATCACCCACCATGCAGAGGGTTCAACCGTCACCACCTCTGAAGGTGAATATAACGCCACGCGTCTGCTGGTGAGTGCGGGAACGTGGGTGACGAAACTGCTGCCGGACCTGCCCATCCAGCCGGTGCGAAAAGTCTTCTCCTGGTTCCAGTCTGACGGGCGTTATAGCAGTCAGAACAAATTCCCGGCGTTTACAGGCGAGCTACCCAATGGCGACCAGTTCTACGGTTTTCCCTCGGAAAAAGACGCGCTCAAGATTGGCAAACATAACGGCGGGCAGGTAATTTCCTCTGCGGAAGAACGCAAGCCGTACGGCGCTTATCCGCAGGATGGTTCCGAAGCCTTCACGTTCCTGCGTAATATCCTGCCGGGCGTAGGCGGGTTGCTTTACGGCGCAGCGTGCACCTACGACAACACCCCGGATGAAGACTTTATCATCGACACCCTGCCGGGACACGATAACACCCTGCTCGTAACCGGGCTCAGCGGTCACGGGTTTAAATTTGCCTCTGTGTTAGGTGAAATCGCCGCCCAGTTTGCGCAGGGGATCGCGCCTTCGTTTGATCTCAAGCCCTTCGCGCTCTCGCGCTTTAACCGATAATACCTCTACAGGCTCCGAATAACCGGAGCCTGTTTAGCGAGAGGGGCATGATGCGCAGACTGGTAAATTACCTTATCAATAACATCCGCGAGCATTTCATGCTCTACATTGTTCTTTGGTCGCTGCTGGCGATCATTGACGTTATCTACATTGTATTCTTCTGAAAGTTCTCGCTGACGTTTATTGACACTCCTTTAAAATTATTTAACTTATATTTTTTTAAAAAACGTCACCTCAAATTTATTGAACGAAGCGATTGAAATACATTGCGGAAAAATATTCAAATTCGCTGAAATAAATTAAATAAAATACATTATTCATTTTTTTCAGTTGCATTATTTATTTAACCCGTCCATTTTTATTGCTCAGTCATTTGAGAACGGAAATTCATATGCAATGGCGTAACTCCTCCCGTCGCTACGGAATAATATCCATGTGTTTACACTGGCTATTTGCACTTGCCGTCTATGCCATGTTTGGTCTCGGCCTCTGGATGGTGACACTAAGCTATTATGACGGTTGGTATCATCAGGCCCCCGAATTGCACAAAAGCATTGGGGTTCTGCTGATGATGGGTCTGGTTTTTCGCGTGATCTGGCGACATATCTCTCCGCCCCCTCCAGCGCCCAAAAGCCATGGCCGACTTACCCGCATAAGCGCTGTTGGCGCACATATCGCACTCTATGCCCTGCTGTTCGCCATTCTGATCAGCGGTTATCTCATTTCGACCGCAGACGGTAAACCGATCAGCGTGTTTGGGCTTTTTGACGTCCCAGCCACGCTGGCTGACGCCGGTTCACAGGCTGACACCGCAGGTGTGGTTCATCTGTGGCTGGCATGGAGCGTGGTGATCCTGTCTGTCCTGCATGGCCTTGCGGCCCTGAAACACCACTTTATTGATAAAGACGATACGCTGAAGCGCATGCTTGGCCGTTCGTCAGTTGACTCTGGAGCATAAAATGAAAAAACGCCTGTTGGGTATCGCATTAGGTTCGCTGCTATTTACCACCGGTTCGGCCCTGGCCGCCGACTATAAAATTGATAAAGAGGGCCAGCATGCCTTCGTCAATTTCCGTATTCAGCATCTGGGTTACAGCTGGTTATATGGCACATTCAATGATTTCGATGGCACATTTACTTTCGACGAGAAAAACCCTGCTGCCGATAAAGTGAACGTCACCATTAATACCAACAGCGTCGACACTAATCACGCCGAGCGTGATAAACATCTGCGCAGCGCTGAATTTCTGAACGTGGGCAAATTCCCGCAAGCTACTTTCGCGTCGACAGAGGTGAAGAAAGACGGTGATAAGCTCGCTATTACCGGTAATCTGACGCTGAACGGCGTAACAAAACCGGTCACACTGGATGCCAAATTAATTGGACAGGGCGACGATCCGTGGGGTGGCAAACGTGCTGGCTTTGAAGCCGCAGGCAAAATTCATCTGAAAGATTTTAATATCACCACGGATTTAGGCCCGGCATCGCAGGATGTTGAGTTGATTATTTCGGTGGAAGGCGTTCAGCAGAAGTCATAAAACAGGCCCGGCAGGCTTTCGCGCCGCCGGGCAGTGTTTTACTCCGGGTCCGGAATACCCAGTTTGGTATTCAGTCGGCCCCGGGATTTATTAAAGATCTTATTCCCGTTCTCGCGTCCGGCACGGCGACGACGTTGCTCTTCTTCAGGCAACATACTCTCTTCACTGCACAGCTCGCTACAGCAGCCATTAAACTTCTCGGCACATGCAGGGCACTGAATAAACAGCAGATGACATCCGTCGTTTTTGCAGTTGGTATGCGTATCGCACGGCGTACCGCACTGGTGGCAGTGCGCGATCACGTCCTCTGAAATTCGCTCGCCCATACGCTCGTCAAACACAAAGTTCTTACCGATAAAACGCACCGGTAAACCCTGCTCACGGGCGCGACGGGCATACTCAATGATCCCACCCTCAATGTGCCAGACTTTATTAAACCCGTTGTGCTTCATCCAGGCGCTGGCTTTTTCACAGCGGATCCCCCCGGTGCAGTACATCACGATCTTTTTGTCTTTATGCTCCTGCATCATCTCAACGGCTTTTGGCAGTTGCTCGCGGAAGGTGTCGGCAGGAATTTCCATCGCATTCTCGAAGTGCCCCACTTCATATTCGTAGTGGTTACGCATATCAATGAACACCGCATCCGGATCGTCGAGCATCGCGTTCACTTCAGCGGCCTTCAGGTACTCCCCCACATTAGCGGCATTGAAGCTCGGATCGTCAATGCCATCCGCTACAATACGCTCGCGCACCTTCATGCGCAGCACCCAGAATGATTTACCGTCATCATCCAGCGCAATGTTCAGGCGTACGCCGTTAAGCGCCGGATCAAACCCGTAAAGGAGGTCGCGGAAGGCGCTGACCTTGCTTTCCGGCACGCTGATCTGCGCGTTAATCCCCTCACGCGCCAGATAGACGCGACCAAACACGTTCAGGGCGGTGAAAGCCTGGTAAAGCACATCGCGGGTCGCCTGGGGATCATCGATGGTGAAATACTTATAGAAAGAGATCGTTGTGCGCGGTTCGGTTTCGGCCAACATACGCGCTTTCAACATCTCATTCGAAACGCGGTTGTGTAACACTGGCATGGTGTACAAGTCCTGCAATCGTTGAGAATTAAAAATCGGTCGGCATGATATAGCAAACAAAGACAATTTACATCCACACAATTTACGCTACATTTCAGTCAACCTGATTAATCAGACTTAACATTTGCATATTCTTTCATGTTTCGATGACAGACATTTTGGCTATGCCTTAAAAAATGAGACAATATCCTTTCAGGACGTTAGAACACAGGACAGACATGACCCAGTTACCGAAATTTACTGCCGCGCTTTTGCATCCCCGCTATTGGTTAACATGGTCAGGCATTGGCTTGTTGTGGCTAATTGTACAGTTGCCTTATCCCGTCATTTTCCGCATGGGTAAAGGACTGGGCCGCATTGCTCAGCAGTTTATGAAGCGTCGCGCCAGGATCGCGTATCGTAACCTTGAGCTTTGTTTTCCTCAGATGAGTGAATCTGAGCGCCACGACATGGTGGTTAAAAACTTCGAATCTGTCGGCATGGGGCTGATGGAGACCGGTATGGCCTGGTTCTGGTCGGATAAACGCATGGCGCGCTGGACGGAAGTGGCCGGGACCGGCATGGAGCCGGTGCATACTCTTCAGGCCAACCAGACTGGCGTCCTGCTGATTGGCGTTCATTTCCTGACGCTCGAAATTGGCGCGCGGATGTTCGGCATGCAGGCGCCGGGTATAGGCGTTTATCGTCCTAACGATAATCCGGTGATCGATTTGATCCAGACCAACGGACGCATGCGCTCCAATAAAAGCATGATCGATCGCAAAGACCTGAAAGGGATGATCCGCGCCCTGAAATCAGGTGAAGTGGTCTGGTATGCCCCGGATCATGACTATGGCCCGCAATCCAGCGTATTTGTCCCGTTCTTTGCGGTGGAAGATGCAGCGACGACCACCGGGACCTGGATGCTGGCGCGGATGTCCAAAGCGGCTATCGTGCCGTTTGTGCCGCGCCGTAAACCAGACGGTTCAGGCTATCAGCTCATCATGCTGGAGCCGGAACTCGCGCCGCCGCTGATTGATGCGGAAACCACCGCGCGCTGGATGAACGGCGTTGTCGAGAAATGCATTATGCTCGCCCCGGAGCAGTACATGTGGCTGCATCGCCGCTTTAAAACCCGGCCTCAGGGCGTCCCTTCCCGGTATTAACCTGCATGCGGCCTTCCGGGCCGCATGTTGTTTTAGCTTTAAAAGCTCCCCGTCATTGCGGCAATCATACCCCGGGCGCATAATTAGCAGGCTTATTACCTCACTGTTCACGGTGCCCTGCACCTCATTATGCGGATAGTTATGTCCCCCACAGATGCTCCCATAAACTGGAAACGTAACCTGACGGTTGCGTGGCTGGGTTGTTTTCTTACTGGCGCCGCCTTTAGCCTGGTGATGCCCTTCCTGCCCCTCTACGTTGAACAGCTCGGCGTCACCGGACATAGCGCCCTGAATATGTGGTCCGGCCTGGTGTTCAGCATTACGTTCCTGTTCTCCGCCATTGCGTCGCCTTTCTGGGGTGGGCTGGCGGATCGCAAAGGCCGCAAAATTATGCTGCTGCGCTCCGCGCTCGGCATGGCGATCATTATGCTGCTGATGGGGGTGGCGCAGAATGTCTGGCAGTTCCTGATACTACGTGCGCTTCTGGGCCTGCTCGGGGGATTTATCCCTAACGCCAACGCCCTGATCGCCACCCAAATCCCGCGCCAGAAAAGCGGCTGGGCGTTGGGCACGCTATCCACTGGCGGCGTAAGCGGCGCACTGCTGGGCCCACTGGCGGGCGGGCTGCTGGCCGACCACTACGGACTGCGGCCGGTATTCTTCATTACCGCCAGCGTGCTGTTCCTCTGCTTCCTGGTGACGCTTATCTGTATCCGCGAGAATTTCACGCCCGTGGCCAAAAAAGAGATGCTGCACGCCCGGGATGTGCTGGCCTCGCTGAAAAACCCAAAGCTGGTGCTGAGCCTGTTTGTAACCACCATGATTATCCAGGTGGCCACCGGTTCAATCGCGCCTATACTGACGCTCTACGTACGCGACCTGGCGGGAAACGTCAGTAATATCGCCTTTATCAGCGGCCTAATCGCCTCTGTTCCCGGCGTGGCGGCGCTACTGAGCGCGCCGAGGCTCGGCAAGCTGGGAGACCGTATCGGCCCGGAAAAGATCCTGATCTGCGCCCTGATCGTCTCCGTCCTGCTGCTGATCCCCATGGCGTTGGTGCAGTCTCCGTGGCAGCTCGGCGTCCTGCGCTTCCTGCTGGGGGCTGCGGATGGTGCGCTACTCCCGGCTGTACAGACGCTGCTGGTCTATAACTCCACCAACCAGATAGCCGGTCGTATTTTCAGTTATAACCAGTCGTTTCGCGATCTGGGTAACGTCACCGGACCGCTGGTCGGCGCGGGGATTTCGGCCAGCTTCGGTTTCCGGGCAGTCTTTATCGTGACGGCAGGCGTCGTGCTGTTCAACGCCGTTTATTCGTGGCTCAGCTTATCCCGGGCGCTACGCCCGGCGCGAATAAGACAACATCGTGACGGCTAATTTTCGCATTCATACTTGCAAAATCACATAATCAGCTATTCTTTCCCTGAATACCTTCACGAAAAACAGGGAGACACCAATGACCATGTACGCCACGCTGGAAGCAGCGTAAAGTAAAATACATAGATGTTTTATGTCATTACATTTACGGTCATAAGTACGTACTTTAGCCTTCGGCTGTATCAGTCCGTCCTTTCAAAATCCCCGGGTTCGTTTTAAACACGCTTCACCTATAACCTTATACTTCATACGTCATTGAAAGCTCCCTATAAGGGGTGTATATTCTCACAAGCTGTTCATCCAAACAGTACGCAAAGATAAGGAAATGTAATGGCAGATAATTCAGAATCTTTTGCAACAATAGAACAAATTACCTCACGCCCTAATTTTTCTTCTGATTTAGAAATTACTGTTAAAAGTTTTCGTTCTCTTGTAGGACGCTATCATCTTAGTGAGAGTGTGAAGTGCCAGGTAAAAACCGAGCATGGGAACTGTGGTCAAAAACATCAGCATGGATATCTTGGTGTTGATGATACTGGACATGAAGGTTTAATTGGAGGCATTTGTGGGGATAAGTACTTTGGTGAGCACACGCAATATATACAGGAAAGAAATCGTATTGATGCTGAGCTTGACAGGCGTGAGAGCATAGAGAAACTAATATCTTATAAAGATAATTTTTTAGCCTTATCTTCTACGTACGCTAATTTATTGAAAGAAACTCACAACATAAAAAATAAAATCAATTATTTATATAAAGGCTTTCCTGACATAGTACTTACTTATCTTTATCAAGCCCAAAGAACACAAAATTGGGATTTATATATTGATGTGTTGCGTCATACTCGTGGTGAAAAGGGAATGACGAGTAATTGGTATATTGAAAAACTCTGTACTTTTCCACCCTTGCCGTCTCAACAAGAAATTAAAAGTTTGTTAGGGAAAATTGAGAGCTTGCAATCTATTTTCAACGAGGCCTGTTCAAAAAAACTAGATGAACTTGGAACGCCAAAATTGAAAAGTTACGTGAAAAGCATTTCCGAATTCTCAGAATTAGAGACTTCTTTTAACAAACATCACAAAAACACTGAAGACTTCATTAGAAAAGAAAACATCTTTAATCTATATTATGCCTGTGCAAATACTAAGGACAAATATAGTACTATCAAAACAATTTTATACCTTATGAAGAATTCAAATCCAACTGAAGCATCAGTTAGAAAAAAATGTGATGAGATTGAAGCTGCAACAAGAAAAAGATTTGATAATTGTGAAATCCGATACAACAAAAAAGTAATGAAGTTTAAGAAGAATAGCTTAGGTTAAGTATAAAAGCCCCTGATGGGGCTTTTTAGCCCCTTTAATTTTTTAGCGTTTTAAGCATTGTAATTACACGCTCAATTTTAATATCAAGCATATGTACACTATCTTCTAAGTTTTTTAATGTCTTCTTCATTTGATCTTGTTCCTGCTCAAGCGAAGTTAGAGACTGATCCATCAAAGCAACTTTCGTTTCAACGGTAGAAATTCGTGCATCTAATTCGTCTGAGTCAGATATAAAATCCCTATAAACAGTCCAGCACAATACTAAATAAAATGAGGTATTAGCGATTGGCCTGAAACTTTCTTAGTACTAAGCGTGCGACCAAGAACAGTATGGTAGCGTAGATAAGTACCATCAGGATTAAGGCGATGAACCTTACCGGATCTGCATCAGCTTCATATGAACCACTCAGGCCAGAACCGAAAGTACTATAGGCGGTATCCATAACCCATTGAGTTAGTCCATTGAGAGGCTTACCGAAACTTGATAGCCACCATGCAAAGACAATACAGATACTGTATATGGCCGCATTCTTAACGAATCCTGCACTTCGCATAGTCGCTCCCCCCTTGTACATCAACATAACCATATGCCATCAATCCAGTCCTTGATCCTGGTACTTTAACCTTTTTAGTACGGAGCAACTGACTACGTACACTATAGAAATCGGGTCGATTGACGAATGTAATACACCCCTCTGAGAAACCAGAACCATCTGGCCTGAGTGGATGTAACCGGAAGCTACCACGAGATACACCGTTAATCATTATACTATCTGTCATGGTTTGAGCACTGAAGAGTGCAAACCATTCGGAGTGGTCATTACCTGTGATTGTATCAACGCCCCAGGCCCGGATCTTATTCAATGTAGAGCCAGTTGGCCTATCAACTATCCAGTACCGCCCAGTAGGTATTGCACTGTTTGGTAAGTACGCACAGTTTGGATCATTGGTATATGGGTTTTGCCCACTAAAAACCGAGAAAGTTCCTATTCCATAGACGTGTAATTTGGCGTAGCCATTATTATCAATATCGTCGTATGTCATCCTCATTATTTGCATTTTCTTTTCCCTGCTCTTTGCATATAACGATTCTAACATATGCTATCTAAACAAACAGCCTCCTAAATGTAGTGAATCTAAAAAACAACTTAAATTATCTTATTTCATAAGAATGCTATGTTATTCAATCGTATTTGTTTAGCTATCTTTATTTTCGATATATTATGCATTTCTTGAAAACATTGAAATAAGATTTCTTGAGTTAGGAATGTCATGCTCTTTCCCTTCAACATCTAATACGGTAATGTTTTCTAACTCATAAGCATTGCCATCATCATCTGTAATTACTAAATCCCTGAATTCGATTTGAAACATTTCCCTTTGCTTTTCTTTAAGTATAAAACCATTTTTTTCAAAAATATGTCTGGTATTATTCCCTTCATAATGACATAGAATCCCTTCTAATACAGCATCACGCCTACCAACATTAAGAACGGTCACTTCAATTTTATAAGCCTTTTCGTAAACCGGTTCGTATACAACTCGCCCTGTAATTTTCAATCTTGATCTATCATGCCATGCTGTTCGACCTGAAAAAAATAAGGAAGTACATGCTATGATAAATGAAAGTACAGAAAAACAAATAGTTAACACATCTTTGTATTTAGCTGCTACTGTTAATATGCTCATTTTTTCTCAACTATTATTTTTAATCTTTCGACACTTAAGACTTCACTTCCCCTATGTATCATTGCATGACAGTTTGGACAAAGGGGAGCCATATCTTCAATCGGGTTTACTACATAGTTCTCACCTACTGTATGCAGTGGTTTGATATGATGAACGTGTATAAATCCTTTACCGTGTTCGCCATAGACTTTCTCAAAGTCAAACCCACAACACTTGCAAGAAGTACCGTGATGGTCAATACACGCCTGCCGTGCTTTTGGATCACGTTCGTAGGAGTTTACTGTAACTTGCTTTTTTGCACCTTCAGCGTAGTTTTCAGGTGAGGTAATTTCATCAGGAAACGGATTAGGTAAGAAGTCTGCATACCAGACAGAACCTTCTTTTCGAAGGTAACGCTTTTCAAGTTTAGGGGTAAAACGTTTGATAACAGCTACATCTCTATCCTCATCGTTTCGCCCCTGCTCCATATCAAACGTGAAAAGATCATAACCTTCAGCTATCAACTGGATGTGTTCAATAGCTTGAATGTATCCCAGATTTTTTCTTGTCCTACCATCAACTACTTTGGTTTTCCACCGCTCCCTTAGTATAACTGATCTTTCTTGCTCTTTCTGAACATCCCAAGCACCAAAGATCACCATTTTCTTGTCGTGATTAACAAATGACCAACTCCAATTCCAGTTACTACAAGTAGCACCATGCGACTGGATAAATTGTTTTCTGTTCATGTTATCCCTCTCTTAAGTACCTATTTGTACACAAAAATTGCACACTTGATCCAGTACTTTATGTAGTTATCAAATGGCATCATAGTAAGGGGAAATGACCGGAGCGAGAGGTGTGAAACTGGCGGGGCATTTCGTACTTACCAATTCATTTTAGGTACTTCACTTGCTGTACTAACACCTATCGAGCAAAGCGAGAAGAAACGTCTTCCGCCTTTTCGAGTACAGCGAGAAAAAAGGAACGTTTCTAACCAATACTACGAGGAGTTCACGACGCGTAGGTAACGCTGTACCTTAGCATCTTTGAATTACACTTTTCATCTTTAGTACGTTGTCTATAGCAACGTAACCCCCCATTAGACATACTCTGAACGATCATAGGACTACCGCACTCATAGCATTTAGTTAGGCCGTTAAATAAATTCCGTTGTTTTGTTGTAGTGCTTCTTTGCTTTTTATTTGAAACATTCCTATCCATCAATGATTGGACTTTTAGAAAAAGATCATCATCAACAACTACCGGATAGATACGCTTAGCATTATCGTGTGCTTCTTTCTTGATCTTTAAATTCTCTAAAATTCGTTTTTCGGTTTCATTAGTACTTTCATTTATTTTTTTTGGTATGGTTTTGTACTTACCCACAAGAAAGCCATTAAGACGACGATCACGTAATTTGTTATATACAGTGACAGTGTTCCAACCTATGCCGTTGTACCTGTTACCTTCATCATTGAGTACCTTGACGATATGAGTCACCCCGTACCCATCACGATACATCTGAAAGATTCGTTTAATAGTTTCTACTCTGTGATAGTCAATCTCATATGACAGTTTATCAGTACTGAGTGACAACCAATCTGGTGTGTTGTTGTTTAAAGCTCCCCCATTTGCTAAAGATGCTTCTTTGCGATGCTTCCATGACTTCATACTAATACGGGCTTTTCGCTTCGATTCCTGGTGAGCACGTTCAATACTTGTGGATAATGCAGATAACTTGTGATCGAGCTTATAGCTGTAGATTTGCCCCGTTTCAACTTCAACAATATCAATGTTACGTTTGATCAGAAAAGTACACTCATCCATTGCATCATAGCCCTGCTTCCTGGAAAACCTGTCAACACTCTCGATCAGCAAACAACCTTCAGTAATTTCTCCTGATCTTACACGTTCCTTGAACCGCCCCAATGAGCCCTTCGTGAAGTTGTGTCCGGCGTAGCCTGACAAGCCTTTATCACTTTCCAGTACTTCATGATTGCTTGGATCAAGCTGATACCCTAATTCAGCGGGTAATTTAGCGTTTTCGAGGAAGTCTAATACTGTACTAATCTGGCGCTCTAAGCCAAAAGCATCAACCTGCTGCAAACTCGATACCCTACTATAGATGTAGGCTTTGACAGTTCGCATTCATGCACCTATACATTTGATAAACATAATCATTGAGGAACTCATTATGTCCGATAAAGAATATGTATTCTATAGTACGCTGGAAGAAGCAATTGATGCCGCTCGCGAAGAGTTCCTCGCCGATAATCCCGGCATTGAGGAAGAAGATGCTGACGTGCAACAACTCAATATCCAAAAATACGTCCTACAGGACGGCGATATTATGTGGCAGGCCGAATTCTTTGCTGATGAAGGTGAAGATGGTGAATGTCTGCCGATACTGAGTGGTGAAGGTGCGCAGGCGGTATTCGACGGCGACTATGACGAAATTGAGTTACGTCAGGAGTGGCTGGAAGAAAATACGCTGCACGAATGGGACGAAGGTGAGTTTCAGCTCGAACCGCCGCTGGATACCGAAGAGGGTCAGGCCGCAGCGGACGAATGGGACGAGCGATAAGTCACCGCTACTCGTAGGGGCCGTGGCTGGCATCGATGGGCAGCAGTAGCGTGTCGAAAATCAGCGAAAACGGCAGATCGAGCACGGTGAGATAGCGCCATGCGGAATCACGGACATCCCACTGTACGCCGGGGTAGTACTGATTCCCGTGGCCCTGCCCGGGGATGGTGCGGCTGATAATGCTGCCGCAACCGCTGAGCAGGCATGCCATCATGACGACAATGATTACTTTCATGTCTGACCTCTAAAAAAATACCGGCGATTAAGCCGGTATTTTATTTGGCGGGTGGCGCTTCGCTTACCCGCCCTACTTAACAACTTACTTCGCCTTCAGTGCGAGTGGATTCAGCTGCACGTCCTTATAGTAGTTCACCCACGAAGAGTATCTCTCCGGAGAGGACCACACGCGGTAGTGAAGCCGTGCCATCGTCACCGGATCGCTCAACAACACCAGACGACGGTCGCGGTTAAGCTTTTCTGGCGTCTCGTTCAGCGCCTGCTCAACGTGGCGATCGCGGGCGATCTCCAGCACCTGGCTGGCGCGGTGACGCGCCGTCGCCATCGCGGTTGCCAGCGCGTTGAATGACGGATTAAACACGGCGTGCATAAAGCCATCATCCAGCGTGCGTTTGCGGTTCTGCTCCAGATAGGTATCGGTATCCACCAGCACCTGCGGCGGAGAATACTCTTCCGGGATCAGGAACAGCTTCCAGCGTTTGGTACGCAGGCCCACCGTGGAGCGGCTGGAGATCACCGACACAAACGGCGACAGGATCAGCGAGAAGACGATTGGCGCCAGCCAGAACAGGAAACGCAGATCCAGCCAGGCCATACCAACGGCCCACACCAGGCCCAGCAGCAGCTGAGAGCCGTGGCGCATAAAGGCTTCACTCCACGGCGTAGAGTCATCGTCACGCTGCGGTGAATTCCACACCACTTCCCATCCCAGGAACGCGCTCACCACAAACACCGTATGGAACAGCATACGCACCGGCGCCAGCAGGACCGAGAACAGCACTTCCAGCAGCAGTGAAAGGGTCACGCGACAGAAACCACCGTACTCCTTCGAACCTTTACACCAGATCAGAATGATACTGAGCAGCTTAGGCAGGAACAGCAGCACCATGGTCGACGCGAACAGCGCAATCGCCAGCTCCGGACGCCACTGCGGCCACACCGGGAACAGCTGGCGCGGTTGCAGGAAGTACTGCGGCTCCGTCAGAGCATGCACAACCTGCAACGCGGTCGAGAGCGCCAGGAACATAAACCACAGCGGCGCAGACAGATAGGACATAACGCCCGTCAGGAACACCGCACGGTGAACAGGGTGCATCCCCTTCACCAGGAACAGGCGGAAGTTCATCAGGTTACCGTGACACCAGCGGCGGTCGCGTTTGAGCTCATCCAGCAGGTTCGGCGGTAGCTCTTCATACGAGCCAGGCAGATCGTAGGCAATCCAGACGCCCCACCCTGCGCGACGCATCAGCGCGGCTTCCACAAAGTCATGCGACAGAATGGACCCGGCAAACGACCCTTCACCCGGCAGCGGCGCCAGGGCGCAGTGCTCGATGAATGGCTTCACGCGGATAATGGCGTTGTGGCCCCAGTAGTGAGATTCACCCAGCTGCCAGAAGTGCAGACCGGCAGTAAACAGCGGGCCGTAGACGCGGGTCGCAAACTGCTGACAGCGCGCATACAGCGTGTCCATACCGGACGCTTTTGGCGAGGACTGAATAATACCCGCGTTCGGGTTGGCTTCCATCAGACGGACCAGCCCGCTCAGGCAGTCGCCGCTCATCACGGAGTCTGCATCCAGTACCACCATGTAGCTGTACTGGTTACCCCAGCGACGACAGAAGTCATCGATGTTCCCGCTCTTACGCTTAACACGACGACGACGACGGCGGTAGAAGATCTGCCCTTCGCCCTGCACCTCGGCAATCAGCTCCATCCAGGCTTTTTGCTCCGCCACGCAGATATCCGGATTGTAGCTGTCGCTCAGAATATAGACGTCGAAATGCGCTGCGTTACCGGTCGCCTTCACGGACTCCCAGGTAGCACGCAGCCCGGCGAATACGCGGTCAACGTCTTCGTTACAGATAGGCATGATCAGCGCGGTACGGTGCTCAGGATTGAGGGGTTCATCCCCGACCGTCGACGCGGAAATGCTGTATTTGTCACGCCCCATCAACAGTTGCAGGAAGCCCATCAGCGCCGTCCAGAACCCGGCGGAGACCCAACAGAACAGCACGGCGAACAGCAGAAGAATGCCGCTCTGTAAAATATACGGCAGCAGCTGCATGAAGGAGACCCAGATATCCTGGCCAATCATGTCAGCAGGGTTAATCAACGCCCAGCCCTGGTACGGCAGAATGGTTTTCATGTACCAGGTGGCGACAACCGTCTGCGCCAGCGTCAGCAGCAGCAGAATGTAACGACGAATCGTTCCCACGGTACGCCATTTCTGCTCGGATGCCTGCTGTTCTTTGGTCAGACGTGACAGATAGCGCGGCGTCACGTCACGCCCACGCAGGCGATCCCAGAAGCGGCCCACCGGGTTGGTGCGCCACGGATCGGGGAACATGGAGGAACGCGTGGCCTTCGGCATCGCCTGTAGCTGGTCACGCCCTTCGTCATCCTTGATTAGCTGCCCTTCTGCCAGCGAGTCCGGCCATGCCTGCTCCAGACGTGCCTTCACTGACCCCAGCGGCGTATCATCATCACGGGAAAAGTGACGATGTTCACCATCCAGCGCGGTGTGAACCGCGCGGATGTCGCTCGCAGGGAGTGCCGCTTTTTCAATGTCCGTCAGCGGCATGGCATCAATATATTCAGATGTATTATTCATTGGCAGGTAGCTGATAGCTCCAGGTTTCACTCAGCGGCTTATCGTTACTGACCAGCGCGGCGCGCATTTCAGTGGTCTGTTTCGGATCTTTCACCTTCACGCGCAGGGTCAAACGCCACCCTTTGGTGACCGGGTTGTAACGCACGGCGTTCTCAACGATTTCACCGTTATCGCCAATGCTGGCCTGTGCCGTCACGGCAGTATCCGGGGCCAGTTTTTTCATATCCTGCCCGGTGAAGTCCACGATAAATGCCAGCGTGCCATCCGGCTGACGAATCAGGTTGGACTGCTTCACGTCACCCGTCGAACGACGCGTCTGCATAACATACGCGTTATCCGGTGCGTGCAGTTTGTCTTCGTCACGGCTGAAGGTGATCGCATACTTGAAGTTCATCTCTTTACCGGCTTCCGGCAGCTGATCCGGTGTCCAGTACGCCACAATGTTATCGTTGGTTTCATCGTTAGTTGGAATTTCAACCAGCTCAACCTTGCCTTTACCCCAGTCGCCTTTCGGCGTAACCCAGGCGCTTGGACGCAGATCGTAGCGGTCATCCAGATCTTCAAAGCGGGAGAACTGACGGCCACGTTGCAGCAGACCAAAGCCCTGCGGGTTTTCCATCGCAAAGCTGCTGACGGCGAGGTGTTTCGGGTTGTTCAGCGGACGCCAGATCCACTCGCCGTTACCCGCATGAATGGAGAGGCCATTGGAATCATGCAGTTCAGGACGGAAGTTGGTCGCCGGAGACGGCTGGTTCGGCCCGAACAGGAACATGCTGGTCAGCGGCGCGACGCCCAGTTTGCCCACTTTATCGCGCAGGTAAACTTTAGACTGTACGTCAACCATCGTGTCACGCCCTGGCATGATCACGAAGCGATAAGCGCCTGTCGCACGAGGGGAGTCCAGCAGCGCATAAATTGTCAGACGTTTGTCGGTTGGTTTTGGACGTTCGATCCAGAACTCGCGAAAACGTGGAAATTCTTCACCTGATGGCAGCGCGGTATCAATTGCCAGACCGCGCGCAGAAAGCCCGTACACCTGCCCCGCGCCAATCACGCGGAAGTAGCTGGCGCCAAGCATGCTGACGATTTCGTCGTTTTTATCTTTGCTGTTAATCGGATAAAGCACCTTGAAGCCTGCGAAGCCGAGGTCTTTTACCGTGTCTTTATCGTGTTGCACATCGCCAAAATTGAAATAATCCGGGCTGTACTTGATTTTGCGTACCGCGGTCGCCGTCACTTCGTTGATGGCAACCGGCGTGTCGAAGTACATACCCTGGTGGTAAAATTCAAGCTTGAACGGGGTTTTAATATTGTTCCAGTACGCTTTATCGTGATTGAACTGGATCTGCTGATAGTCCGCGTATTTCATGTCGCGGAAAACGGAGGGCAGGTTACTTTTTGGCGCTTCGTAGCTCTTGCCCGCCATCGATTTAGCCTGTTTTGCGACATCATCGATGTTAAAGGCCAGTGCAGATGAGGTATACAGTGACAACAGCACTGCTACACCCAACCAACGCATTTTCATCATTTGTGGTTTATGTTTCATAATAAGTAAGCACTTCCCCCTTTGTGTGCTTATATCGATCCGATCCATTTTAATGGAAACTCAGGCAATCCGACAACATTATCACTGCTTTGTTCAGCTCGCTGGCTCATGGATTAAGCAAATGAAAGAACCCGCTTTTCACTTTGCGTGCTTATCCTGGAGACAGGGTGTCGGTCTTGGTGTAGGGTTGGCTCCGAATGTAACCATTATGAGCCTTAGGGATAAGGCGAAAAGTCTGAGAATGCGCAAAGTTATATGAGCACAACCCCTGTACAACGTGAATATTTCCTCGACTCGATCCGCGCATGGCTCATGCTATTGGGGATCCCTTTTCATATTTCACTGATCTATTCCAGCCACACCTGGCACGTGAACAGCCAGATGCCCTCCTGGTGGCTGACGCTGTTTAATGATTTTATCCATGCCTTCCGCATGCAGGTGTTTTTTGTCATTTCCGGTTATTTCTCTTACATGCTCTTCTTGCGCTATCCCCTCAAACGATGGTGGAAAGTGCGCGTGGAGCGCGTGGGCATACCGATGTTGACGGCCATTCCGCTGCTGACGCTGCCGCAGTTCATCATGTTGCAGCATGTTAAAGGCAAGGCGGAAAACTGGCCGAATCTCTCCTTCTATGAGAAATACAATACCCTGGTCTGGGAGCTGATTTCCCACCTCTGGTTCCTGCTGGTACTGGTGGTGCTAACCACGGTGAGTTTGTTGATCTTCAGCCAGCTGCGCCAGCGCGCGAGCACCGCATCCTCGACCTTCTTCGCCAACATCACCCTGGGCAAGCTGTCTCTGCTGTTTCTTGCGCTGGGGGTCGCGTATGCCGCCGTCAGGCGTACCCTGCTCATTGTCTACCCTCCCATTCTGAGCGATGGGCTGTTTAATTTCGTGGTGATGCAGACCCTGTTCTACATTCCCTTCTTCCTGATTGGGGCGCTGGCATTTATTCATCCCCGGCTTAAAGCGCTGTTTACCACCCCCTCCCCCTGGTGTGCGGTGGGTGCTGCGCTGGCCTTTGCCGCCTATCTTCTCAATCAGCGCTATGGCAGCGGGGACGCGTGGATGTATGAGACAGAGAGCGTGATAACGATGCTGATGGGCCTGTGGATGGTTAACGTGGTGTTCGCCCTTGGCCATCGTCTGCTGAATTTTAAATCCAGTCGCGTCACCTATTTCGTTAATGCTTCGCTGTTTATCTACCTGGTTCACCATCCGCTGACGCTGTTTTTCGGGGCGTACATAACGCCGCATATCGCCTCGAATGCGCTGGGCTTCTTCACCGGCCTGGTCTTTGTGGTTGGCATTGCCATCGTGTTGTATGAAATCCATCTGCGGATCCCGCTTTTGCGTTTCCTGTTCTCAGGCAAACCTCAGGTTAAAGCGGGATAACAAAACGGCGCCTCCAGGGCGCCGTTTTTGCACTTCAGACATCAAAATGCCTGGCTGCGCGCGGTCAAAATCCGCTGATACAGGTCGGCGGTGTGCTCATCGAAACAGACAAAAATGACTTTTTCCGGCATGGGTTTGAGGGAAAGGTAGTGATAAACGGTATTCACGGCGATTGTAGCTGCCGCTTCCTTTGGATAACCGTACACGCCGGTGCTAATGGCGGGGAACGCCATGGTCTTATACCCGTTATCCGCCGCAAGCCGCAGGCAGTTCCGATACGCCTGCTCCAGAATCTCAGCCTCATGGCGGTCGCCACCGTGCCAGACGGGTCCAACGGTATGGATCACCGCTTTGGCCGGGAGATCGCCTGCAAGCGTAATAACAGCATGCCCCGGCGGGCACTCTCCCTGCTGCTGACGCACGGTTTTGCATGCTTCAAGGAGTTGAGGGCCTGCGGCCCGGTGAATTGCACCGTCCACCCCGCCCCCACCCATCAGGGAGGAATTGGCTGCGTTGACGATCACGTCAACGTGTACCGTCGTGATATCGCCATGAATAACGTCGATTTGCGGTCTCATAAACACCCTCTGCAACCCGCCTTTTTCATCAGTGTATCGCAGAGGGAGAAGGAGAAAAACTGCCGTGAAAAAAACGTCGGTTAGCGGTAATCCACCTGAACGACCGCAAGCGTTTTCTGTTCATTCAGGTATTTCATGCTGACAGCGGCCAGAGCTGAATGAGGATGATGGCCCCGGAGCGCCTCGTCATAACTGATGGTATGCGTTTTCATACGGTTATTTTCCGGACAGGAGATCGCAAACTGCTGATGCCGGGGCGTGACTTCGCACGGGTCAGCGACCACCGCGCCACGAAAATGAATCACCCCACCATTTTCTATAGTTGCTGAATAAGCCGGAGATAAAAAAGAGGACAGGATCAGTCCCAGACCAGAAATAATACACGCTGCGGATTTGAACATTATTTGTACTCCTCAATGAAATTCGTCCTTGAGGGGTAAAAACGCTCCGTTATGACGTATCAATTTAAGCAACCCGATGACTAGGTTCTTGATATCAGCATAGCTTACCTGTGCAGCGCCGCTGCTTTATTAAATCATTGATTTCATGAATTATTAAAGCGTACTTGCCGGTGCGTTCCACTGCTGTGATAAATGAAGCGATTTTCCATCGGAAACGGTGACGATTATTTTTACCGCATCCCCTGAACGAATATTTAAACTGATTCGCGTTAAATCAATCGGCTGATTAGCGGGTATAAAAAGAGTATTTTTCTGCCGCGATGTACTTTGTCCCGCTTGCCCCTGTCGGACAGATAACACCTCAACCTGACATTCGCAGGCGTCTGCCAGCGTGACCTGAGGAATAATGGTTGTCATATTTGCCTGCTGTGAGGTGCTGAACGTTATCTGGCTGGCAAGCGCGGCAAGGAGAATGAAGGTGCTCATGAGATCCTCCCGAAAAAAAACAGGGCACATGCCCTGTTTTTTGGTACAGAAATGAATCAGTACTGATGTGCGGTCGCGTTGTTGCCAAAGCCAACCTGGTGCACAGTCACCGTTGAGCCGGACGCTGTCTGGTCTACCGCCGCGCCGTTGCCGCCGCCGAACTGTTTCACGTTGATAACAGAGTCTTTGCTATTCCACTGGTCGATGGTGGCGCTGTTACCAAAGCCTTTTTGCAGCAGATCGATAGAACTGTCATCAGAGCCCTGACCAACATCTGCGCCGTTACCGCCACCGTGCTGGGTAATGGTCAATTCAGAATCTCGGGCGTCCGTCTGCAAAGCAAGCGCGGAGTTACCGCCGCCGTACTGGTAAATGCTCAGGGTTGAGTCAGGGCCGTTATTGCCGCCACCCCAGCCACCTCCGTGGCCGCCGCCAAATTGTGGTACCGCACCTGCGAAAGCACTGCCAGAAACTACGATTGCTGCAATAACTGCCACTTTGAAAAGTTTCATGGTAAACCCCCATCGGATTGATTAAGGCGTCACACATCGCTAGCGTTGAATAACGCGAATAGCCATTTGCGACTGTCTCTGTACTACAACTGCTGTTTTCTGCGTACCATACTGCGTTATATTCGCCCTGTTACCCGAGCCTTTCTGGATAATCATGGCGGTGTTGCCAAAAGCGCCCTGCTTAATACTCGCATCGTTGCCGTTACCGGTCTGATCGATATAAGCAAGGTTATACGTCCCTGACTGATCAACATGCGCGCGGTTATTCCCGCCCTCCTGGGAAATAATGGACAGCAATTTAGAACCGCCCTGGCGTACATCAGCATTATTACCTGAGCCCTGTTGACCAATAATGGCTGCCTGATTGTATGAAGCTTTACTTAATTCATTTATCGCAAAATTATATTCAGAACTGGCTAAATCTGAATCACCTGCGATTACAAACCCAGGCGCACCCAGTAATGTAAACATCATAAACAACATTTTGTTTTTCATGCTGTCACCCTGGACCTGGCTATAAAATAGGTATGTCTTTACCCGTTAACGCGATTCGTTTTGTTAACGCCGCGTTACGGAAAAGAGTATGTCTGCCGAAACATATTTAATATCTCACCCGTGTGCCTTATTTTTATATGCTCATTCACCTCAAAGTCGTAAATCTCGCCTGAAACGACGCGACACACCACTAATGCAGAAATAAATTCTTGTCTGAGCGTCTGGACAACAGCGAGACAGGCTGTCCAACCTGTACCGGCTTCTACAGACAAACATGGCAATGTCTTTTGCCCGGTGCGTGACACGAAGCAAGTTTTCTTAAGAAAAATTTCCAGCTTAGAGAAGTCTTAACTTTTTAGCTGAGTTCATACTTTTTACCGGCTGGCTTACAATAATTAAAAGCTCAATAATTCAATTCGTTATAATATATTGTATGACTTTCAAAATCTGTGCACGTTTATACACCTGTACAACTTTCCCCTTACCTTAAAATCTATTAGCCCTGCAAAATACACAACTTAATATCGAATTTTACATTCTGTTACAGGATTAACACTTGCTTTAAAGTTTGCAATAGCTAGATTGAAAACAGCAGTATGTTATTTGTTTTTAATTTTACCGCCTCCTTTGGAGGAAGGTTTTTTAACTACACACAGCAGTGCCACACCTGTCAGTACTTCTGGTGCCCTTTTCAATAATACGAGGGCAGCTGCCGGGTGTCATAAATAACGTGGGGTTTCATCATGTTTAATGAAGTCCATAGCTTACCCGGTCATACATTATTGTTGATCACAAAACCTTCCTTACAAGCGACAGCGTTATTGCAGCATTTAAAACAATGCCTCTCGCTTAACGGGAAACTGCATAATATTCAACGTTCTTTTGATGATATCGCTCCTGGCAGCATCATTCTTCTCGATATGATGGAAGCGGATAAAAAACTGGTCCATTACTGGCAGGATAATTTAAGCAGGAAAAACAATAATATCCGCGTATTGTTATTAAATACGCCTGATGAGTATCCTTTCCGCGATATTGAGAGCTGGCCGCATATTAACGGCGTGTTTTACGTCACTGAAGAAGAAAACCGTGTCGTGGAGGGTTTGCAGGGCATATTGCGGGGGGAGTGTTATTTCTCGCAAAAACTGGCCAGCTACCTCATTACCCACTCCGGAAATTATCGCTATAACAGTTCAGAATCTGCACTTCTGACGCACCGTGAGAAAGAGATCCTGAACAAACTGCGTATTGGTGCTTCAAATATTGAAATCGCCCGTTCGTTATTTATCAGCGAAAATACGGTTAAGACGCATCTTTATAATCTTTTCAAAAAGATAGCTGTTAAAAATCGCACGCAGGCGGTGTCGTGGGCAAACGATAACCTCAGGCGTTAATAGCATGAAACGCACCCTAAGTTGGATTGCCGCCGCAGGCATTATGCTTGCTGCCGGAAACCTTCAGGCTGTTGAGGTGGAAGTTCCCGGACTGTTGACCGACCACACCGTCACCTCTGTCGGACACGATTTTTATCGTGCCTTCAGCGATAAGTGGGAAAGCGATTATCCGGGTAACTTAACCATCAACGAACGGCCCAGTGCGCGGTGGGGAAGCTGGATCACAATAACCGCTAATCAGGACGTTATTTACCAGACTTTTTTATTCCCAACGAAAAGAGACTTCGATCAGAACGTCGCTTTCGCGCTGGCACAAACAGAAGAAGCTATTAACCGCCTACAGTTAGACAAAGCCCTTTTGAGCACAGGCGATTTAGCAAAAGATGAGTTCTAGCAACGACACCTATTTCGGAGGCTGTAATGCGTCTCGCACACACAGTGATTTCGTTAATGCTCATTGCGCCGTTGAGCTGGGCCGGAAATATGACATTCCAGTTCCGCAACCCTAATTTTGGCGGCAACCCGAATAACGGAGCCTTTATGCTTAACCAGGCTCAGGCTCAAAACTCCTATAAAGACCCCAGCTATGACGATGATTTCGGTATCGAGACCCCGTCGGCCCTGGATAATTTCACTCAGGCCATCCAGTCGCAAATATTAGGTGGCTTATTAACCAACATTAATACCGGAAAACCCGGCCGGATGGTCACTAACGACTTTATCGTCGATATTGCCAATAAAGACGGGCAGCTTCAGTTAAATGTGACAGACCGAAAAACCGGTAAAACGTCGACAATCCAGGTTTCCGGTTTGCAGACCAGTTCAACTGATTTCTAAACAACCCCGAAATAAGGACAATTATTATGCAGCGCTTTTTTATTTTAGTTGCAGTGTGCTTATTAAGCGGTTGTTTAACTGCCCCGCCAAAAGAAGCCGCTAAACCCACCCTGATGCCTCGTGCCCAGAGCTACCGGGATCTGACGCATCTGCCGGTCCCTACCGGGAAGATATTCGTCTCGGTCTATAACATTCAGGATGAGACGGGCCAGTTCAAACCGTATCCGGCCAGTAACTTCTCGACGGCCGTACCGCAGAGCGCCACCGCGATGCTGGTCACCGCCCTGAAAGATTCTCGCTGGTTTATTCCGCTGGAACGTCAGGGGCTGCAAAACCTGCTTAACGAACGAAAAATCATTCGTGCCGCGCAGGAGAATGGTACCGTTGGCGTCAATAACCGCATGCCGCTACAGTCTCTCACCGCAGCCAATATCATGGTGGAAGGCTCGATTATCGGCTACGAAAGTAACGTGAAATCGGGCGGCGCGGGTGCGCGTTACTTTGGCATCGGGGCCGACACGCAGTATCAGCTGGATCAGATTGCCGTCAACCTGCGCGTGGTTAACGTGAGCACGGGTGAGATATTATCCTCCGTGACCACCAGCAAAACGATTCTCTCTTATGAAGTGCAGGCCGGGGTGTTCCGCTTTATCGATTACCAGCGTCTGCTGGAGGGTGAAATTGGCTATACCTCTAACGAGCCGGTCATGCTGTGTCTGATGTCGGCCATCGAAACCGGCGTGATTTTCCTGATTAATGACGGTATCGATCGCGGCTTGTGGGATCTTCAGAATAAAAGTGACGTGAGTAATGCGGTGCTGGTGAAATACCGTGAGATGTCGGTGCCGCCGGAGTCATAATCGGCGGCGCATAAAAAAGGCGAGATTTCCGTCTCGCCTTTTTTTATTTACTTACCGCAGGAACGCTCTGGCTCTTCTCGCGTCGGGCCGCAAGCCAGAGGCCGCTGTTCTTCATGGCGTAGCCAACCAGTAACCCCAGCATGAGCGAAGGGACCACCAGCTTCCAGTCCCCCTGCCCCGCAAAGGTCGCGCAGGCACCCATGAACGTGCCGGGCACAAAGGACAACAGCAGATGTTTTGCCTGAACGCACATCAGGAAGGCCACAATGCCGGTGATGGCGTACCCCAGGATTTCCACATGCGGCGCCAGCGCGCTGCCTTTCATAATGACCAGCGCCCAAATCACACCGCTCATCAGAGTACAGCCGGAGATGAAGAGCCCTTTGAGACCACCCTGCGGGCAGGCGAAATAGGCCGTGCAGCCAAGAAAACCAGCCCAGCTCAACAAGCCGAGAGAGACAGCCACCCAACCCCAGAGGCCGGAGAGGATGCCAGTCGTGATTGCAATACAAAGTAGTATGTTCATGGTGCGCATCTTAGCAGATGCGCACCTTAGAAATGAGATCAGAAGCACATTACGTGCAAGTTGAAATGTATCGTTGCAGGATTTTTGTGATTCAAATCACTCTTCGTTATCTTCTTCCAGCTCGTCCCACATGGCAGCGATGGCGTCACGCGTCAGCGGAGCCAGCGTTCTCCAGAACGGCGAGGTGGCGTGGGCTTCAAGTTTACCCAGGAAGGTGCCAACCCACGGAAGCAAATACGTTTCGAACAGGGTTTCAATCGCCTCGTTCTCATCATCACCTGCATTATCTTCAATCCAGGAGGCCGCCAGCAGCAGGGTACCGATATGATCGGCAGGCATATCCGTCAGGGGCATGCCGCGTTCTGAAAGAAACGCCCGAACTTCCGCTTCGGTCGTACCTTCCTGCCAGGCAGAACGATACGGCGACACGCGACACTCTTCCCCCACAAACAGCGCGTTGTAATCCGTTGAAATCTGCTGCATATCGCAGCTTTTTTGCAAGCGTTCCAGCAACTCATCCTGTTCCAGCGGCCAGCTCTGCGCCAGTTTACCTTCACGAATCAGGGTAAACAGCGGAACCAGCAGCGGATCCTGCGGCTGGCGGTAATATAAGGTGCCCAGCACGCGGCAAAGGATGGAAAACTCATTCATGTTTTTATTCCGTTATTAATTAAAGATCGGCAAATTCATCAATCGGCGCCATGCCGCGCGACTCAAGGAAGTCGAGCATACGACGCGGCGTGACGTTCAGGATCTGTTCTTCCGGGAAATTCACGTCCCGCAATATTTTCAGGCACTCGCTAAAATCACCCAGCGTGAAGGCCGTGTGTGAATCAGAGCCCAGCGCCACCATGCCGCCCGCGTCACGCACGGCCGCCGCCACTTCGCGGCAGTTGGCTTCACTGCCCTTACGCGAGTGAACAAAGGAGGAGTTGTTAATCTCCAGCGCCACACGGTGCTTCGCTGCCGCCTGCGCCACGGCCTGAATATCAATCGGGTATTTCGGATTTCCCGGGTGGCTGATAATGTGCACGTTGCCGCTGGCAATAGTGGCAATCATCGCTGCGGTGTTGGTCTCTTTATCCTGGGGCGCAAAGACCGGCTCGTGGAAGCCGGCGAGGATCAGATCTAACGAGGTCAGCATCGGGCCGGTGCAGTCAATCTCACCGTCAGTATTTTTGATGTTCGCTTCGATGCCGCGCAGTATCCCGATACCGTCCACCAGGCGTGGCCAGATACGCATATTCACAAAATGCCAGTAGTGCGGCGCATCCGCCATATCCGGACCGTGATCGGTTATCGCAAACAGTTTAATGCCTTTCAGCTTCGCCTGAGCGATATAATCATGGAGGTTACTGTAAGCGTGGGTACTGGCGACGGTGTGCATATGCAGGTCAACGGGATACATCTTTCTCTCCTCTGCGGTTTTTCCAAAGGATAGCAGTTATCAGCGGCGAATATTAGCAAAAACCCGGCGAACGCCGGGTTTCTCTCAGTAGCCTCGCTGTCTGTCGACCTGTCCGGTCACCGCGTTGCCCTTCTCTATTTCGCTGATGGTATGCGAGATGTACGCCACGGCCTCCGCCGGTCGCGTCACGGCCGCAATATGAGGCGTCATCGCCACGCGCGGATGTGCCCAGAGCGGGCTGTCTGTCGGCAGCGGTTCGCGGCTATAGACATCCAGCATTGCGCCTTTCAGTTTACCGCTATCCAGCGCTTTCAGCAGATCGTCTTCCACAACGTGTACCCCGCGCGCCAGGTTCATTAAGTAGCTGTCTTCTGCCAACTGGTTGAGGAGCGTGCCATTGATAATGCCGACCGTTTCCGCCGTATTCGGCAGCAGGTTAATGAGGACGCGAGTCCCTTTCAGGAACGCCGGGAGTTCGTCCGTTCCGGCAAAGCTCTCGACGCCTGGATAATCCTTACGGCTCCGGCTCCAGCAGCGCAGTGGGAAGCCCCACGGCGCGAGCGCTTCGGCGACTTTCGAACCCAGTACACCCGCGCCGAGGATGCCGATGGTGAAATCTTCATGCTGATAATCCGGAAGCGGTTCCCAGTGGGATTGCTGTTTAAACGCCTGATAATCGTCGAAACGTCGGAACCAGTGCAGCACCTGGCTCACGGCATATTCCTGCATCTGCTGCCCCATACCGGTATCTTCCAGACGAAACAGGGGAATATCCTCCGGCAGCATTTCAGGGTGTGCCTTCAGCTTACTGAGAATGGAATCCACACCCGCACCAAGAGCAAACACCGCCTTCAAACGGCGTCCCTGAAGCATTTCGACCGGGGGATGCCAGACCAGCGCGTAGTCGGCATGTTCATTATCGCCCTGTTTCCATTCGCGAACGCGTGCGCCAGGCAGTGCCGCCGTGAGCGCGTTAATCCAGTTAGCCGTATCAAAAGTGGGGTGATAGAAGATAATATCCATAGTCATTGCCTTTTATTGCGCTGTTTTATTTTCATTTTCAACTGGCTTGCCAGCATAACAAATTTATCGCTAAACCGCGTTGCTGATAAAAGAGGCGCATTTCGCACATTTCGGAATCAGGTTGCCTGAAGTTTGTCTAAACACGCTAAATTACTGAAAAAGTGGGTTGACGGCAGTACGGCTTTTCCTTACATTAGCGCCCGTCCCGACAACAACGGGAAGACAATATGGTGAGGTGTCCGAGTGGCTGAAGGAGCACGCCTGGAAAGTGTGTATACGGCAACGTATCGGGGGTTCGAATCCCCCCCTCACCGCCATATTCAAGACAAGAGCTCGTACGAAAGTACGGGCTTTTTTCTTTTATATTCTCTGCAAGGGGGGGATGAGAACCCCCGACCGGGGTTCGACAACTGGCGCAGCCAGTTGGACAGACTGAGAGCGTAGCGAACAGGCTGCCCGAAGGGCGAGCGAAGCGAATCAATCCCCCCCTCACCGCCATATTCAAGACAAGAGCTCGTACGAAAGTACGGGCTTTTTTCTTTTATATTCTCCGCAAGGAGATTCGCTCCCTGCGTTCTTTATGTCGGGTGGCGCTACGCTTACCCGACCTACAAAAAGCTAGTCTTCAACCATCTTTGCATACTCTTCGGTGAGAAAATCCACCAGCGTCCTGACCGATGGCAGCAGGCCGCGCCGGGATGGATACACCGCGTGGATCACTTCCCGTCTGGGTTCCCAGGCATTCAGCACCCGAACAAGTTCACCTGAAGCCAGCTGATCCTTCACCATCAAAATGGGCAGCTGTACCACGCCCACGCCCGCCATCGCCGCCTCCCGCAGCGCCAGCATGTCGGTAGTCACCAGGCGCGGCGTGAAGTGAATTTCTGCCTTTGCGCCCTCCGGCCCGCTCAATTCCCACTTATGCAGGTGCTTGCCCGCCCCCATACTTAACCCCGGCCACTCGCTGAGTTCAGAGGGCATCGCCGGGTTGCCCATCCGTTCAATCAGTGCCGGCCCGGCAACCAGACAGTGCCCCCTGTCCGCCAGCACCCTTAATACCAGATCGCTGTCATCAAACGGGCGCGGACGAACGCGGATCGCCACATCCACCCCCTCCGCCACCAGATCGACCCGGCGGTTGGTGGCTTCGAGCTGGAGGTTGATCCCTGGATAGCGCGCCATAAACCGCGCCAGCATGGGCCCCACGTGAACGTGCAGCAATGTGACAGGACAGGTGATCCGGACCATACCGCGCGGCTCAGCCTGTAAAGCAGCCACCGCCTCCTCCGCAGCTTCAGCTTCCACCAGCATGGCTTTACAGTGCTGATAGAATGTCTGCCCCACCTCCGTCACCGCAAACTGCCGCGTGGTACGTTGTATCAACCGAACGCCCAGGCGTTCTTCCAGCTGCGCAATCCGACGGCTCAGTTTCGACTTAGGCTGATCGAGCGCCCGCCCCGCCGCCGCAAAGCCGCCATGCTCCACCACCTTCACAAACCATACGAAATCATTGAGATCCTGCATACGCCTCCATTGTTCCATTTAAGGAACAGTTAATGTCATTTTTGCTATCTACCGGGATATTAGCCCTGAATATAAGCTAATTCCATCAACAGGACATCAGGAGTTAATCATGAAAAACGTAACAGGCGTGTATACCGCACCTCGTCCGCACTGGGTCGGTGACGGTTTTCCGGTTCGTTCGATGTTTTCTTACCAGACGCACGGCGAGCCCCTGAGCCCGTTCCTGCTGCTGGACTACGCCGGACCGCATACCTTCCCGGCGGACGGCGCGAAACGCGGCGTGGGCGAGCATCCTCATCGCGGTTTTGAAACGGTGACCATCGTCTACTCAGGCGAAGTGGAGCACCGTGATTCCACTGGCAGAGGCGGCGTTATTGGCCCAGGCGATGTGCAGTGGATGACGGCAGGCGCAGGCATTTTGCACGAGGAGTTCCACTCCAGCGCGTTTTCGCAGAAAGGCGGTGAACTGAAAATGATGCAGCTGTGGGTCAACCTGCCCGCTAAAGACAAAATGGCGACGCCTGGCTACCAGAGCATCACTCAGTCGGATATCCCGGTGGTCACCCTGCCGGATAACAGCGGAACATTGCGCGTGATTGCTGGCCGTTTTGGAGAGGTAACCGGCCCGGCGCATACCTTCTCACCGCTGAACGTGTGGGATCTCGCGCTGCGCCAGGGTAGCCATCTGACGCTCAATCAGCCCGAAGGCTGGAGCACGGCGCTGGTTGTCGTTGAAGGCAGCGTGACGGTGAACGGCACCACGCCTGCCGGTGAGGCGCAACTGGTCGTGCTGAGTCAGAGCGGTGACAAACTGCATCTCGAAGCCAGCAGCGATGCCAAAGTGCTGCTGATGGCCGGGGAGCCGCTGAATGAACCCATCGTGGGCTATGGCCCGTTTGTGATGAACAGTAAAACCGAAATTGCCGAGGCTATTCGCGATTTCAACTCCGGCCGCTTTGGCCAAATCTAAACGTAATAAGGAGCGCATTATGTCTACCCCTGCAAACTTCAACGGTGCACGTCCCGTTATTGACGTAAACGATGCCGTTATGCTGCTTATCGATCACCAGAGCGGGCTGTTCCAGACCGTAGGAGACATGCCAATGCCTGAGCTGCGCGCCCGTGCAGCAGCGCTGGCAAAAATCGCCTCGCTGGCGAAGATCCCGGTGATCACCACGGCGTCGGTTCCACAGGGACCGAACGGCCCGCTTATCCCGGAGATCCACGCCAACGCGCCGCACGCACAGTATGTGGCACGCAAGGGTGAGATCAACGCCTGGGATAACCCGGAGTTCGTGGCGGCGGTGAAAGCCACCGGGCGCAAAACGCTGATTATCGCGGGGACGATCACCAGCGTCTGCATGGCCTTCCCGTCCATCAGCGCGGTGGCGGACGGATATAAAGTGTTTGCGGTGATTGATGCCTCCGGCACCTACAGCAAAATGGCGCAGGAGATCACCCTGGCGCGCGTGGTGCAGGCAGGCGTGGTGCCGATGGACACGGCTGCTGTTGCTTCCGAAATTCAGCGCACGTGGAACCGTGAAGATGCGGGTGAATGGGCTGAGGTGTACACACACATCTTCCCGGCCTACCAGCTGCTGATCGAAAGCTACAGCAAAGCGCAGGACGTGGTGAAAAATAGCGAAGTGCTCGATTCGCAGCGTTAATCCTGCGCGCTGCGACATAAGCTGATTAAGGCTTAACCGAACAAGCACGAATGCTGAAAATCTGCTTGACCGTTTTAGCGCAACTCCCTATAGTAGCGCCCCGTTGCCCCCCAAGCGGTCAGGCAGCAAAACAATATGGTGAGGTGTCCGAGTGGCTGAAGGAGCACGCCTGGAAAGTGTGTATACGGCAACGTATCGGGGGTTCGAATCCCCCCCTCACCGCCATATTTAAGATGAGAGCTCGTACGAAAGTACGGGCTTTTTTCTTTTATATTCTCCGAAAAGGGGGGATGAGAACCCCCGACTGGGGTTCGACAACTGGCGGCAGCCAGTTGGACAGACTGAGAGCATAGCGAACAGGCTGCCCGCAGGGCGAGCGAAGCGAGTCAATCCCCCCCGGTGCGACACGAGCTGCCTCACCTACAAAAAAAAGCCCGTACAAAAGCACGGGCCTGTCTCAACCATTCCTCAGCTATTCAGCTTTCCAGCCGGTTGCTTTCCCTCGGGAGCAAGTCTCTGGCCAATATTCAAACCCGCTTCATCCTTACGCTCCTCCAGCCAGTAATCCGCATTTTTAATCCCCAGCCGAACCGGGTCAAAGTGTGGATCCAACCCCTGTGCATTCTGGATTTCATAATCCTTCAGGCTGGCAAACGCTTTTTTATGCAACAGAACGATGGCAATAATGTTGAGCCATGCCATCAGCCCTACGCCGATATCCCCTAATCCCCAGGCCAGATCCGCGGTGCGTACCGTGCCATATACCGTCGAAGCCATCAGACACAGCTTGAGCAGGAACGTCAGCCACGGGCGATGAATCTTACGGTTGATGTAGGCGATATTCGTTTCAGCGATGTAGTAGTAAGCAATGATCGTGGTGAAGGCAAAGAAGAACAGCGCGATGGCAACAAAGTAATTACCGAAGCCCGGCATCATACTTTCCATTGCCGTCTGGACATATCCCGGTCCTGCGGCCACGCCCGCTATTCCGGTATAGAGCGCTGCGCCGTCGACGCCCTGCACGTTATACAGCCCGGTGATCAACAGCATAAACCCGGTCGCGGAGCAGACAAACAGCGTGTCGATGTACACGGAGAACGCCTGAACCAGCCCCTGTTTCACCGGATGGCTTACGGCCGCCGCCGAGGAGGCATGTGGCCCGGTACCCTGCGCCGCCTCGTTGGAATAGACGCCACGCTTCACGCCCCACATGATGGCCTGGCCCAGAATAGCGCCAAACCCAGCTTCAAGGCCAAAAGCACTTTTCCAGATCAGCAATATAACTGAAGGAAGCTGATCAATATTGATAGCGATAATCACGCACGCGACAATAATATAGCCGAGCGCCATAAACGGAACCACCATACTGCTAAAGCTGGCAATCCTTTTTACGCCACCAAAAATAATAAAACTCAACAGCACAGCAAGTAACGCCGCCGTGACATTTGGGCTCAGACCAAAGGCAATATCCAGGCTCGCACCAATAGAGTTTGCCTGCACACCTGGCAGTAATAATCCGCAGGAGAAAATCGTTACGATGGCAAATAACCATGCGTACCACTTCACGCCTAACCCTTTCTCAATATAAAAGGCAGGACCACCACGATATTCGCCGTTAATTTTCTCTTTATAAACCTGACCTAACGTGGATTCGACAAAAGCAGAGCTTGCCCCCAAAAATGCCACGATCCACATCCAGAAAAGCGCACCGGGTCCACCAAAGGTAATGGCGGTCGCTACACCGGCAATATTCCCTGTCCCCACGCGGCCCGCCAGCGTCATCGTCAGCGCCTGAAACGACGACACGCCTGCCTCGGTAGGACGCCCCTGAAACATCAGGGTAATCATAAGTTTTATATGCCGTAATTGCAGAAAGCGACTACGCAGCGAGAAATAGAGGCCGACACCCAGACATAAAAATATTAACGCCGGGCTCCAGATAACACCATTAATTGCACTAACCAGTTCGTTCATGTATGACCCTTAGCGTGATGTTCCAGAGGAAACGATCCCCTGGCGAGTTTCTTTTTAGAATTTTGTCTGAACAAGTACGAAACATAGATAATTACCCAAAAGACACCAACTTAATTTTTACTGCTTAGTCATGTTCTGTGACAACATTCACGTTTAATTTTAAACCAACAATTAGCATGATCATTATATTCATAGATATTTTGTGGGTATTATAAATACATATCACATTTCCGTGACCTGTATAAAAAGCGTTCGCAGCAAATTAACAGTAATATTATTATTACCGCAAAACGGGGCGTAAATCCCGTTGAATGCTATAGGAAATAAATATGATTTAAAAAAGCCACGCGTGCAGAGGGAATAAAGGAAGCTTCCCGGCATAACGCCGGGAAGAAATGACTTAAAATGTGAAATGATCTTAGTCGGAGTACACTTCCAGCGTTCGTTGGCACAGCGCTGAGCGGACGCAGTCCTCTTTTGTGAAGCGGACCACCCCTATCATCTCATCTTCATCAAAACGTGACATGGCATCGCTCAGGCCGGACTTCACGCCCGACGGCAGGTCACACTGGGTAATATCGCCGTTGACGATAACCGTCACGTTCTCCCCGAGGCGCGTTAAAAACATCTTCATTTGCGCAGCGGTCACGTTCTGAGCCTCGTCAAGAATAACGACCGCATTTTCAAATGTACGTCCGCGCATATAGGCGAACGGCGCGATTTCCACCTTGCCAATCTCTGGTCGCAGGCAGTACTGCATAAAGGAAGCGCCCAACCGCTTCACCAGCACGTCATAGACGGGCCTGAAGTACGGGGCAAACTTCTCGGAAATATCGCCGGGCAGGAAGCCCAGATCTTCATCCGCTTGCAGTACCGGACGGGTAACGATGATCCTTTCCACGTCCTTATGAATCAGCGCCTCCGCCGCTTTGGCGGCGCTGATCCAGGTTTTCCCGCATCCGGCTTCCCCGGTTGCAAAGATGAGCTGTTTACTCTCGATAGCATTCAGGTAGTGCGCCTGAGCTTCATTCCGCGCCACAATTGGCGATGCATCGCGGCTGTCCCGCGCCATGCCAATGGTTTCTACGCCGCTCATCTGCACAAGCGAGGTGACCGATTCTTCTTCACGCTGCTTATGGCTACGTGAATCCCGTCTCAGCACACGTTTTGCTTCACGACGAGCTTTGATCACTGCTTTCTGTCTTCCCATGGATAGCACCTTGAGTTGTTGGTATTCATCACACGCGCCAGCATCGGCACGATTATGCGCACGAACATCAGAGGGTTGGCTTCCTTGTAAGCCATTGCTTGCATTACCGGATGACGATATACAACGGCTACGCGCACCGTTATGCACGTCGGTAGAAAAAGGTTCTTGAGGTGAAGGAGAGAATTTGGTGGTGAAGAAATCGCTGCCGGAGTCTGAGCCTCCGCGCCGGGTACTGCGGTTGATGTGTTTACCTTGTCCAGTACAGGACGCAACCATTCGCGATCTCCATAGTGAGTTAGCATCACTGCCGGGAACTACCGCTGTCTTCTCTTAAGTACATCAGGAATTATCATAAATGCAACATTTATTTTACCTGAATGCAACTTTAGGACTACCCCTACATGGAAAATCAGTCTTATATAGAAATATTACAGAAATATAACATTAAGATAGTCCTTCGAAAAAATAATGTCCCCGCGAACTGTCGCAGGGACGATTATCAGGCTTCTATCAGACCCTGAGCGAGCCAGGCGTTCGCGTCACGCGCGCCGGGCAGGGCAAAGAAATAGCCGCCGCCGATGGGCTTAATATATTCCTCCAGCGCTTCGCCGTTGAGCCGCTTCTGCACGGTGAGGAATCCCTTCTCCAGATCGTGCTGATAGCAGACAAACAGCAGTCCCATATCAAGCTGACCGGAGTTGGTCACCCCCAGCGAGTAGCTGTAGCCCCTGCGCATCATCAGGCTGGATTGCGTCTCTTTGGTGCGAGGATTGGCGAGGCGAATATGGCTGTCCAGCGCGATGACATCCCCGTTCGGATCGCGGGCGTAGTCGGGTTCATCGTGCTCGTGCTTCATGCCGAGCGGTGCGCCGGTTTGCTTATCGCGACCGAAGATAGTTTGCTGCTCTTTCAGCGGCGTGCGGTCCCAGAACTCCACGTGGAACTGAATGATACGCACCGCCTGATAGGTGCCTCCGACCGCCCAGGCCGGTTCGCCCTGATCCGCCGTCACCCATACCACGTTCTTCATCAACGCGGTATTGCTGCTGTCCGGGTTGGCGGTGCCGTCTTTGAAGCCCAGCAGGTTGACCGGCGTCTCTTTCCCTTTACTGCGCGCGGCGTGGTCAGAGATAAAACCTTCCCGCTTCCAGCGCACGCTCAGCAGATCCGGGGTGTGCTTGATAATATCGCGCAGGGCATGGATCACCGTATCCTGGGTATTAGCGCAGATCTGCAACAGCAGATCGCCGTGGCACAGCGCCGCGTCAAGAGAATCATTCGGGAATCGCGTCATTTTTTGCAGCGCTTTCGGCTTCTGCTTCGCCAGTCCGTAGCGATCATCAAACAGCGATTCCCCCACCGACACGGTAATGGTCAGATTATCGGGAGCGATAAACGCGCCGAGGATGCCGGAATCCATCGGCGGCAGGCGCGGATTCGGTGTTTCCGGTGCGGGACCGCCGGCGGTGAGAAAGGCAATACGCGTGGTCAACAGCCTGAACAGACGCTCAAGGTCGGCTTTATCACTCGCCAGCGAATCGAAAGCCACCAGCATCATCGAGGCCTGCTGCGGCGTCAGGATCCCCGCCTGGTGCTCACCATAAAACGGCTGCGTTTCCATACGCGCATCCGGGGAGAGCGTGCCAGGGGCGCTTTGCGGTTTTGCCGCATGCGCCACCGGACAGCCTCCCGCCAGGGCAAACGCGCCGCCCAGCGCCCCTACCCCTTTTAACAACCGACGTCGGGAAGGTTCCGCCACGTCGTATTCGTCATGCTTGTTCATCGCTTAATCCAGACCCAGTACGCCACGCAGCAGGGAGAGATCTTCCGCCAGGGTGGTTATCGGGCCTTTCAGCGCGTTACGGTCAGCATCGGTCAGCTTGTCGTAGGTTTCGAACCCGTCTTTGGTGCGGTATTTCGCCAGGATAGCGTCAACTTTCTTAAAGTTGGCATCCACTTTCGCCAGCAGCTCGCCGTTCTCTTTTTGCAGCTGAGGCCGCAGCAGATCGACAATTTTCTGTGCGCCGTCGACGTTCGCCTGGAAGTCCCACAGGTCGGTGTGGCTGTAACGATCTTCTTCACCGCTGATTTTGCTGGCGGCCACTTCTTCAATCAGGCCCGCTGCGCCACCCACCACTTTCGACGGTGGGAATGCCAGCTCGCTGATGCGTTTTTGCAGCTCCAGCACGTCGCTGTTGAGCTGCTCGGCGTATTTCTCCATCCCACTGGTGGAGTTATCGCCAAACAGGGCTTTTTCCAGACGGTGGAAGCCGGTGAATTTCGGATCGGCGGCCTTCTGCTCGTAGTCGTCTTCACGGGCGTCAATGCTGCCATCGAGGTCAGAGAACAGTTCGGCAATCGGCTCAATGCGCTCGTAGTGCTGACGGGTAGGCGCATACAGGGATTTCGCTTTTTCGATGTCGCCCGCTTTCACCGCGTCGGTAAAGGCTTTGGTGCCTGCCACCAGGTCCGCTGTCTCTTTGGTGACGTAGGCTTTATAGGCGGTAATGGCGTCGCCGAGGCTCAGCAGCGCCGTGCCTTTGGCCGCATCCGCCGTCGCTGCGCCTTTGACGATCAGCTTACCTTTCGGGTTAGTCAGCAGGCCGCAGGTCATGTCATATTCCCCGGGCTGAAGATTTGCGGTCATCTTCTGGCTGAAGCCCGGCGCGATATTCTCGCGCTCTTCCACCACCATCACGCCTTTCAGAATTTCCCACTCCAGCGCCTTCTGGCTGTGGTTCTGAATAATAAACTGCGTTTTACCGCTGTTAACCGTGATGGTCATCGGCTCGCACTGTTTATCGTTGACGGTGACTTTTACCTGCGGAATATCTGCCGCCTGAGCGGTGAAGGCAGACACGAACAGCGCGGCAATGCCTGCGCATAACGCACTACGACGGAACTGAATGGCCATGACTCTTCCCTTTAAAAGTATGTTGTAACTAAAACAGCACTTACGGCGCTACGCGCGACGTCTGCGAGCCGGTACGCGGCGGCATAGCGAACAGGATCAGCGCCGGAACCAGATAGATAAAGTACATCGCCACTTCGCTGACGCTCGGCGTTTCCTGGTAGCCGAAGATCCCTTCGAGCAGGGTACCGGTCAGTGAATGGGTCGACAGGACGTTGCTGAGATCGAACGCCACGTCCTGGAAGTGGTTCCACAGACCCGCTTCGTGGAAGGCGCGGATCGCCCCTGCCGCCAGCCCTGCGGCCACCAGCAGAATAAACAGGCTGGTCCACTTGAAGAACACCCCCAGGTTAAGACGAATGCCGCCCCAGTAGAGCAGGAAGCCAAGCACAACCGCCGTGGCCAGCCCGAGCACCGCGCCCAGTGGGGGCCAGATGCCCACGTCCTGCTGAAAAGCCGCGAGCAGGAAGAACACAGACTCCAGGCCTTCACGCGCCACGGCGAAAAAGACCATCATGATCAGCGCCCAGCCGTGGTGGTTGCCTTTTTGCAGGGCGTTATCCACCGCCTGCTCAAGCTGTACCTTCACGTTACGGGAGACCTTGCGCATCCAGAACACCATCCAGGTGAGGATCACCACCGCAATCACGGCGACGATCCCTTCAAACAGCTCCTGCTCTTTCTGCGGGAACTCCCCGGTGGTTTCGTTGATGAGGATACCGAGGCCCAGGCAGAGCGCCGCAGCAAGGAAAACCCCAACCCACATCACGCCAATCCAGCGTCCGCGCTGGGTACGCTTCAGATAACTGGCGATAAGGCTAACAATCAGGGCCGCTTCAAGGCCTTCACGTAACATAATGAGAAAAGGAACAAACATGCCGACACCTTAAATGTTTATCGCGGTCAACTGATGCAAAGAAAAGTAAATTCTTGTGATAGTGATTATCATTACGGCAACAAGAAAAACAAGCGAAATGTGTTGCGTTTTGATGACCAGATGTAAACGCATTGCGGAGTAATAATTGCCTGAGTAACCGTTACGTTTATAAGGTATAACGAAAATGCCCATTTACGGTTAACCGGGGCTGTGGCTAAATGTCCGCCTCGAAAACCAACTGAAAATAAGCCATGTTTAAAATTGTCCATTTCCTGCTGGCGCTGGTGATTATTCTTGCGCTCGCCTGGCTGGTGAGTTTCGACCGCCGAAAAATTCGTATTCGTTTCGTTTTACAGCTGATCGTGATCGAAATCGCGCTGGCGTTCTTTTTCCTCCACGCAGAAAGCGGCCTGTTTATTATTAAATACGTTTCCGGTTTCTTTGAGTCGCTGCTTAAATTCGCTGCCGAAGGGACGAATTTTGTCTTTGGCGGGATGGGTGAAAAAGGGCTGGCGTTCATTTTCCTTGGCGTGCTCTGCCCCATTATTTTTATCTCGGCGCTGATTGGTATTCTTCAGCACTGGCGTATTCTGCCGATCTTTATTCGGGTGATCGGGACGCTGCTGTCAAAACTGAACGGCATGGGCAAGCTGGAATCCTTTAACGCGGTGAGTTCGCTGATCCTCGGTCAGTCGGAAAACTTCATTGCCTACAAAGGCGTGCTGGGCGATCTCTCCTCGCGTCGTCTGTTTACGATGGCTGCCACGGCCATGTCGACGGTTTCGCTGTCGATTGTCGGGGCCTATATGACTATGCTCGACGCCAGGTTTGTCGTCGCGGCGCTGATCCTGAACATGTTCAGCACCTTTATTATTCTTTCGGTCATTAACCCGGCCCGCCCGGAAGCGGAGCCGGATATCAGGCTGGAAAAACTGCACGAATCCCAGAGCTTCTTTGAAATGCTGGGCGAGTATATTCTGGCCGGTTTTAAGGTGGCGATGATTATTCTGGCGATGCTGATTGGCTTTATCGCCCTTATTAGCGCCATTAACGCCCTCTTCTCCGGCATATTTGGCATGAGCTTCCAGCAGATTCTGGGTTATGTGTTTTATCCGCTGGCGTGGCTTATTGGTATTCCGCTGAGCGATGCCTTAAGCGCGGGGAGCATTATGGCAACTAAACTGGTGGCGAATGAATTTGTGGCGATGATCGAGCTGCAAAAAATAGCCCATCAAATGTCACCGCGCGGGCTGGGGATTTTGTCCGTGTTCCTGGTATCGTTCGCTAACTTCGCTTCCATTGGCATTGTGGCGGGGGCAATAAAAGGTCTGAATGAGCAACAGGGTAACGTGGTGTCGCGGTTTGGTTTACGCCTTGTATACGGGGCAACGCTGGTAAGCCTGCTGTCGGCGAGCTTTGCGGGGTTGGTGCTGTAAGTTTTGTGCCCGGCGGCGCTTCGCTTGCACGGGCCTACGATACAACAACGGCGGGTTATCCCGCCGTTTTCATTAAAACTGCACGCACACCGGCTGGTCGACCCGCATCACCGACTCCTGCGCGAAGCTTGACTTATAGATCCCGCGCAACGCTTCGATATTCTTCTCACTCTGCGCGTCTTTAGCGTGGATCAGCATCAATGCCTTGCTCGGCTCGCGCGCCACTTTTCCATCATTCCCCAGCCACTGACCGCGCGCATCAAATACCGTTAAACCATCGCGAAAGCGTGGCGTCACGTCCTGGTCGACAAACTGCTGCCATTCGTTGCCTGTAATTTGCGCCCCGGCAGGACGGTTTAAGCCGAAATAGAGCGTGGTCTGCTGCATCTGATTTTCTGCTTTGCAGGTTTCTACCGCTGCGTGCTGTGCGGGTGCGGTACAGCCCGCCAGCATCACGAATGCCGCCGCCATCAACCCTGTTTTAATCATCATTTATTATTACTCACACTGGTGAACGGTCTGTTCCCTCTCCCCACCGGGGAGAGGGTTAGGGTGAGGGGAAATTACTCAGCCTGGAGCTTAGACGGCGGCGCTGAGTGATAGTGCGCGTCCGCCTCCGCAAAGCGTTTCTGCATAGACGCAGACGGCGCTTTACCCAGCAGGCTAAACACCACGATACCGAGGCTGCCGAAGAAGAAGCCCGGAATGATTTCGTACAGCCCCAGCCACGCGAACTGTTTCCAGACGATAACGGTAACCGCACCGATAATCATCCCTGCCAGCGCGCCGTTACGGGTCATGCGTGACCACAGTACAGAGAACAGCACCACCGGGCCAAACGCGGCGCCGAAGCCCGCCCAGGCGTAGCTCACCAGCCCCAGGACGCGGTTTTCCGGGTTTGCCGCCAGCGCAATGGCAATCAAGGCGACCACCAGCACCATAAAGCGCCCTACCCACACCAGCTCTTTCTGGCTCGCGCCCTTACGCAGGAACGCTTTGTAGAGGTCTTCGGTGATGGCGCTGGAGCACACCAGCAGCTGACAGCTCAGGGTGGACATCACCGCCGCCAGGATCGCGGAGAGCAGAATACCGGCAATCCACGGGTTGAACAGGATCTGCGCCAGCTCGATGAATACGCGCTCGGCGTTCTGGTTCACCGCGCCCGCCTGCGCCGGGTTGTTGTTGAAGTACGCGATACCGAAGAAGCCGACCGCACACGCCCCCGCCAGACACAGGATCATCCACGTCATGCTGATGCGACGCGCGTGAACGATGGTGTGGTGAGAATCCGCCGCCATGAAGCGCGCCAGAATGTGCGGCTGGCCGAAGTAGCCCAGGCCCCAGCCCATCAGAGAGACAATGGCGACGAAGTTCAGCCCTTTCAGCATATCGACGTTTTCGATGCTCTTCTGCTTGATCACTTCCAGCGATTCGCCAAAGCCGCCGACGGTGAAAATGACAATCACCGGAGTCAGGATCAGGGCGAAGATCATCAGGCTCGCCTGCACGGTATCGGTCCAGCTTACCGCCAGGAATCCGCCCACGAAGGTATAGAGGATGGTTGCTGCGGCGCCGGCCCACAGGGCGGTTTCATAGCTCATGCCGAAGGTGCTTTCGAACAGGCGCGCGCCCGCCACGATGCCGGAGGCACAGTAGATGGTGAAGAACAGCAGGATCACCACCGCGGAGATAATGCGCAGGATACGGCTGTTATCTTCAAAGCGTCCGGTGAAGTAGTCCGGCAGCGTCAGGGCGTTGTTGTTGGCTTCGGTGTGCACGCGCAGACGGCCTGCCACCAGCTTCCAGTTGATCCACGCGCCGACGGTCAGACCGATGGCGATCCAGCTTTCGGAGATACCGGAGATGAAAATCGCGCCCGGCAGCCCCATCAGCAGCCAGCCGCTCATGTCGGAAGCGCCCGCAGAGAGTGCGGTGACCATCGGGCCTAAGCTGCGCCCGCCGAGGATATAGTCGTCAAAGTTTTTCGTTGAACGCCATGCCAAAAACCCTATCAGGATCATGCCAAAAATATAAACGAGAAATGTCACCAGCATCGGTGTGCTAATAGCCATTCAAATTCTCCAAAATGTCGAGCGACAACCGTCCGGGTTGCCTTGTTATGTCATCACCGGAACGTAGTGATGTGTGTATGTGTTTCCGTTGGGCGCGCTATCCTGCCGTATACGCATCCCACTGACAAACGATTTAACACTGCATTTACATGAATTTCATCCCTGGTTTTATACGTCTTTCCTATAGGTTGCACTCGCTCACGCTTTTACGGGTTGCACCTTTAAAAAGTGTTAAGCACCGCATAAAAACTGGGCTCAGAAACGGCCGCACGTTCTTTTTCACAGCTAACTAATCGTTAACAATCCATTCATTTTCCAGCTTGCAGACCAGGTCACATTTAACACGGTTGCACAAAGTTGCAACATGGTGGATATTTCACGCTATCAACAGAACGCTACTACAGAACAACAGGAGTTTTGGCATGGGGATGACCACCATGGGGGTTAAGCTGGATGACGCTACCCGCGAACGGATTAAAACCGCTGCGACCCGCATCGACCGCACACCGCACTGGTTAATCAAGCAGGCGATTTTTAACTATCTGGAAAGACTGGAGAGTGAAGAAGGTCTGCCGGAGCTGCCTGCTCTGCTGGCGGGCGCAGCGAACGAAAGCGAAGAGGCCGCGACGGCCGTTGAAGAGAACCACCAGCCGTTCCTCGAATTTGCCGAGCAGATCCTGCCGCAGTCCGTCAGCCGCGCCGCCATTACCGGCGCCTACCGCCGTGCCGAAACCGACGCCGTGCCGATGCTGCTGGAGCAGGCGCGCCTGCCGGAAGCCGTTGCCGCCCAGGCGCACAGCCTCGCGTATCAGCTCGCCGACAAGCTGCGTAACCAGAAAACCGCCAGCGGACGCGCCGGTATGGTGCAGGGTCTGTTGCAGGAGTTCTCCCTCTCCTCGCAGGAAGGCGTGGCGCTGATGTGTCTGGCGGAAGCGCTGCTGCGTATTCCGGATAAAGCCACCCGCGATGCCCTGATCCGCGACAAAATCAGCAACGGCAACTGGCACTCCCACATTGGCCGCAGTCCGTCCCTGTTCGTTAACGCCGCCACCTGGGGCCTGCTGTTTACCGGCAAGCTGGTCTCCACCCATAACGAAGCCAACCTGTCGCGCTCTCTGAACCGCATCATCGGCAAGAGCGGCGAGCCGCTGATCCGCAAGGGCGTGGACATGGCGATGCGCCTGATGGGCGAGCAGTTCGTCACCGGGGAAACCATTGCCGAAGCGCTGGCGAACGCCCGCAAGCTGGAAGACAAAGGCTTCCGCTACTCCTACGACATGCTGGGTGAAGCGGCGCTGACCGCCGCCGACGCGCAGGCCTACATGGTCTCTTACCAGCAGGCGATCCACGCCATCGGTAAAGCGTCCAACGGTCGCGGTATTTATGAAGGTCCGGGCATCTCTATCAAGCTTTCCGCCCTGCACCCGCGCTACAGCCGTGCGCAGTACGACCGGGTGATGGAAGAACTCTACCCGCGCCTGAAGTCCCTGACCCTGCTGGCGCGCCAGTATGACATCGGCATCAACATCGACGCCGAAGAGGCGGACCGTCTGGAGATCTCCCTCGACCTGCTGGAAAAACTGTGCTTCGAGCCGGAGCTGGCGGGCTGGAACGGGATTGGTTTCGTTATCCAGGCCTACCAGAAACGCTGTCCGTTCGTCATTGACTACCTGATTGACCTGGCCAGCCGCAGCCGTCGCCGCCTGATGATCCGTCTGGTGAAGGGCGCCTACTGGGACAGCGAAATCAAACGCGCCCAGATGGAAGGTCTGGAAGGTTATCCGGTCTATACCCGCAAGGTCTATACCGACGTCTCTTACCTCGCCTGCGCGAAAAAACTGCTCGGCGTGCCGAACCTGATTTATCCTCAGTTCGCCACCCACAACGCCCACACCCTGGCGGCGATCTACAGCCTGGCCGGGCAAAACTACTATCCGGGCCAGTACGAGTTCCAGTGCCTGCACGGCATGGGTGAACCGCTGTACGAGCAAGTGACCGGTAAAGTGGCCGACGGCAAGCTGAACCGTCCGTGCCGAATCTATGCCCCGGTAGGTACCCACGAAACCCTGCTGGCCTACCTGGTGCGTCGTCTGCTGGAGAACGGGGCGAACACCTCCTTCGTTAACCGCATCGCCGATACCACCCTGCAGCTGGACGAACTGGTGGCCGATCCGGTGCAGGCCGTTGAGAAGCTGGCAGCGCAGGAAGGCCAGATTGGTCTGCCGCATCCGAAAATTGCCCTGCCGCGCGAGCTGTACGGCGCGGGCCGCGTCAACTCGGCGGGTCTGGATCTGGCGAACGAACACCGTCTGGCGTCGCTCTCTTCTGCCCTGCTAAACAGCGCATTGCAGAAGTGGCAGGCCAGGCCGATCCTTGAGCAGTCCGTTGAGGACGGTGAAATGCAGCCGGTGATCAACCCGGCAGAGCCGAAGGACATCGTCGGCTACGTGCGCGAGGCCACGGAAGCGGAAGTGGAGCAGGCCCTGGAGAGCGCGGTGAACAACGCGCCAATCTGGTTTGCCACCCCGCCGCAGGAGCGTGCCGCCATTCTGGAACGCGCGGCGGTGCTGATGGAAGGTCAGATGCAGCAGCTTATCGGCATTCTGGTGCGTGAAGCGGGTAAAACCTTCAGCAACGCCATCGCCGAAGTGCGCGAGGCGGTCGACTTCCTGCACTACTACGCCGGTCAGGTGCGCGATGATTTCGACAACGAAACCCACCGTCCGCTTGGCCCGGTGGTGTGTATCAGCCCGTGGAACTTCCCGCTGGCGATCTTCACCGGCCAGATTGCCGCGGCGCTGGCCGCAGGCAACAGCGTGCTGGCAAAACCGGCAGAGCAGACCCCGCTGATTGCCGCCCAGGGCATTAGCATTCTGCTGGAAGCGGGCGTACCGGCGGGCGTGGTGCAGCTGCTGCCAGGGCGCGGTGAAACGGTCGGGGCCAAACTGACCTCCGATAACCGCGTACGCGGCGTGATGTTTACCGGTTCGACCGAAGTGGCCTCCCTGCTGCAACGCAACATCGCCACCCGTCTGGATGCGCAGGGCCGTCCTACCCCGCTGATCGCTGAAACCGGCGGCATGAACGCCATGATCGTGGACTCCTCCGCGCTCACCGAGCAGGTCGTCGTTGACGTGCTGGCCTCTGCCTTCGACAGCGCGGGCCAACGCTGTTCCGCCCTGCGCGTACTGTGCTTACAGGATGACGTGGCTGACCACACGCTGAAGATGCTGCGCGGTGCGATGGCGGAATGCCGCATGGGCAACCCGGGCCGTCTCACCACCGACATCGGGCCGGTCATCGACGCGGAAGCCAAAGCCAACATTGAAAACCACATTCAGACCATGCGTGCCAAAGGCCGTCCGGTGTTCCAGGCGGTGCGCGAGAACAGCGAAGATGCCCGCGAGTGGCAGACCGGCACCTTCGTGCCGCCAACGCTGATTGAGCTGGCAAGCTTCGACGAGCTGAAAAAAGAGGTCTTCGGTCCGGTACTGCACGTGGTGCGCTACAACCGTAACAACCTCAACGAGCTGATCGATCAGATCAACGCTTCGGGTTACGGCCTGACGCTTGGCGTGCATACCCGTATCGACGAAACCATTGCCCAGGTGACCGGCAATGCTAAAGTCGGCAACCTGTACGTCAACCGCAACATGGTTGGCGCGGTCGTGGGCGTGCAGCCGTTCGGCGGTGAAGGTCTCTCCGGCACCGGCCCGAAAGCGGGCGGTCCGCTCTATCTGTACCGCCTGCTAGCAAACCGTCCGGAAAATGCGCTGGGCGTGACGCTGGCGCGTCAGGACGCGGAATATCCGGTGGATGCGCAGGTGAAAGCCGTGCTGATCCAGCCGCTGGACGCGCTGATTAAGTGGGCTGAAAATCGTCCCGAGCTGCATGCGATTGCACAGCAGTACGGCGAGCTGGCGCAGGCGGGAACACAGCGTCTGCTGCCGGGTCCAACCGGTGAGCGCAACACCTGGACGCTGATGCCGCGCGAGCGTGTGCTGTGCGTGGCGGATAACGAGGAGGATGCACTGGTGCAGCTGGCAGCCGCAACGGCAACGGGCTGTGAGGTGCTGTGGCCGGAAGATGCCCTGCATCGCGACCTCGCCAAACAGTTGCCAAAAGCGGTCTCGGCCCGCATTCGCTTTGCGAAGGCCGATGCCCTGCTGACCCAGCCGTTTGACGCGGTGATCTACCACGGTGATTCCGACCAGCTACGCGAACTGTGCGAGCAGGTGGCGGCCCGCAGCGGCGCGATTGTCTCGGTGCAGGGCTTCGCCCGCGGGGAGACCAACCTGCTGCTGGAGCGCCTGTACGTTGAGCGCTCGCTCAGCGTTAACACCGCGGCGGCGGGCGGTAACGCCAGCCTGATGACAATCGGTTAATCGTGTAAACTCTCCCCGGTGACGCTACGCTTACCGGGGCTACAAAATAGCCCAGGCCGGATAAGCACAGCGTATCCGGCTTTTTTACATGGAGGGGATGATGAAAAGAGTATTTCTCGCAGGTGCAGCCCTGCTCATGAGCGCCAGCGCGCTGGCCGACGAGTGCGATAACGCGACCACCCAGCTTGAACTGAACACCTGTAGCGCGCAGCAGTACCAGGCCGCCGATAAAAAGCTCAACGAGACGTATCAGGCCGCCATCAAACGTGCGGCAGCGCCTCAGCGCGATCTCCTGAAAAAGGCGCAGCAGGCGTGGATTAGCCTGCGCGACGCGGACTGTGCGTTTATCGGTTCGGGTACGGAAGGCGGGAGCGTTCAGCCAATGATTGTGAACCAGTGTCTGGCGGAGAAAACCGCGGAGCGCGAAGCGTTTCTGGCCACGCTGATGCAGTGTGAAGAGGGCGACTTAAGCTGTCCTCTTCCGCCGGGAAACTAGCGCACGCGGATCCCTTCGATAATCATCCGTTGTACGTTTTCCAGGGTGCTCTGGAAAAACGCCTCGTCCTGGAGCGTTTTACCGGTCACCGCCTCGACCTGGGCCGCGAAGTCAGCGTAGTGCTGGGTTGAGGCCCAAATCATGAAGATCAGATGATGCGGATCGACGGGCGCCAGTTTTCCGCTGGCGACCCATCCGGCAATAATGGCTGATTTATCGTCCACCAGCTGCTTTAAATCGCCGGTCAGCTCCGCCTGCAACAGCGGCGCGCCCTGCAACATCTCCAGGCAGAACAGCCTTGATGCCTGCGGGTAATCACGCGATACCTCCAGCTTCAGGCGTATGTACTCCTCTATCGCCACCAGCGGGGCCAGCTCTTCGCGAAACGCCTTGAGAGGTCCCAGCCAGATATCGAGGATCTGCTGCATCACCGCGATATAGAGCGCCTCTTTTGACGGGTAGTAGTAGAGCAGATTGGTTTTGGACACCCCGGCCTGCTCGGCCACCTGCTCAAGGCGCGTGCCGTGAATACCAAACTGCGAAAATGTCTCCAGCGCAGCGCTGAGGATCGCCTGTTTCTTGGCGCTCACCGCCTGCGAACGTTTACCGGGTGTTTTCACTGCGCCTTGTGTCATTTTCGCTCTCCATTTTCTGTCCTGCGCTCAGCATAGCAAAACCCCCGTCTCGCCACGACCTTCTGCACCCTCAGCGCGCATGAGTGCCTGTTTTCTGTGCAATGATTTTGACCATCCAGTCCACATTTTCGCTGTTAATTTTAACAACCATCATTTAACACATTAATAACAAAGTGATTTTCAAAACTGGCACTGCCTTTGCAAAAACATCGTGACACCTGCGACGTAATGAAGAGAGGTTCGTGATGAAAATTGGCGTATTTGTACCGATCGGCAACAACGGCTGGCTTATCTCAACCACTGCCCCGCAATACATGCCGACCTTTGAGCTGAATAAAGCCATCGTGCAGAAAGCGGAGCACTACCACTTCGACTTTGCGCTCTCGATGATCAAGCTGCGCGGTTTCGGCGGTAAGACCGAATTCTGGGACCACAACCTGGAGTCCTTCACCCTGATGGCGGGCCTGGCGGCGGTAACCTCGCGCATCCAGATTTACGCCACCGCCGCCACCCTTACCCTTCCCCCGGCAATCGTGGCGCGGATGGCCTCCACCATCGACTCCATCTCCGGGGGGCGCTTTGGCGTTAACCTGGTCACCGGTTGGCAAAAGCCGGAGTACGAGCAGATGGGGATCTGGCCGGGGGACGATTACTTCTCCCGTCGCTACGACTACCTGACCGAATATGTGCAGGTGCTGCGCGATCTGTGGGGCACCGGCAAAAGCGATTTCAAAGGCGACTTCTTCACCATGAACGACTGCCGCGTCAGCCCACAGCCGTCGGTGCCGATGAAGGTTATCTGCGCCGGGCAGAGCGACGCGGGAATGGAATTCTCGGCGAAATACGCCGACTTTAACTTCTGCTTCGGCAAAGGCGTTAACACCCCTGCCGCCTTCGCGCCCACCGCGGCACGCATGAAAGCGGCGGCCGACAAAACCGGGCGCGACGTGGGTTCCTACGTGCTGTTTATGGTGATTGCCGACGAAACCGATGACGCCGCGCGCGCCAAATGGGAACGATACAAGGACGGCGCGGATGACGAAGCGCTGAGCTGGCTTACCGAGCAGAGCCAGAAGGATACCCGCTCCGGCGCGGACACCAACGTTCGCCAGATGGCCGACCCGACGTCTGCCGTCAATATCAACATGGGCACCCTGGTTGGCTCGTATGCCAGCGTCGCCAGAATGCTCGACGAAGTGGCTGCCGTGCCCGGCGCCGAAGGCGTGCTGCTGACCTTCGATGATTTTCTCACCGGCGTGGAAACTTTCGGCGAGCGCATTCAGCCGCTGATGCAGTGCCGCGCCCACATCCCTGCCGTGACGAAGGAGGTGGCGTAATGACGACCCTCAACGCTCGCCCGGAAGCCATTACCTTTAACGCGCAGCGCAGCGCGCTGATCGTGGTGGATATGCAAAACGCCTATGCCAGTAAAGGCGGGTATCTGGATCTGGCCGGGTTTGACGTCTCCACCACGCAGCCGGTGATTGAGAACATCAAAACCGCCGTGAGCGCCGCACGTGCTGCGGGCATGCTGATCGTCTGGTTCCAGAACGGCTGGGACGACCAGTACGTCGAGGCTGGCGGTCCCGGCTCACCCAACTTTCACAAATCCAACGCCCTGAAAACCATGCGCCAACGGCCCGAACTCCAGGGCACGCTGCTGGCGAAAGGCGGCTGGGATTATCAGCTGGTGGATGAGCTGGTACCGGAATCCGGCGATATCGTGCTGCCGAAACCGCGCTACAGCGGCTTTTTCAATACCCCGCTCGACAGCCTGCTGCGCAGCCGGGGCATTCGCCATCTGGTCTTTACGGGCATTGCCACCAACGTGTGCGTGGAGTCGACCCTGCGCGACGGCTTTTTCCTCGAGTATTTTGGGGTGGTGCTGGAGGATGCCACCCATCAGGCCGGGCCGGATTTTGCCCAGAAAGCCGCCCTGTTCAATATCGAAACCTTTTTTGGCTGGGTCAGTAACGTCAATGATTTCTGCGACGCGCTGGATCCCCCGCTCGCCCGCATCGCCTGAGGAGAACCGCTATGCCGAAATCCGTGATTATTCCGCCGGGCACCAGCACCCCGATTGCCCCGTTTGTCCCCGGCACCCTCGCCGACGGCGTGGTGTATGTCTCGGGCACGCTGCCGTTTGATAAAGACAACAACGTGGTGTTTATCGATGACCCAAAGGCGCAAACCCGCCACGTGCTGGAGACAATCAAAACCGTGATCGAAACGGCGGGTGGGACGATGGAGGACGTGACCTTCAACAGCATCTTTATCACCGACTGGAAAAACTACGCCGCGATTAACGAGATTTACGCGGAGTTTTTCCCCGGCGATAAACCGGCGCGGTTTTGCATCCAGTGCGGGCTGGTAAAGCCCGAAGCGCTGGTTGAAATTGCCACCGTTGCGCACATCGCGAAGTGAGGCGGCCATGATACTGTCCATTTCACCGCCCCCCTTTGCGGGCGCGCCCGTGGTGGTACTGATTGCCGGGCTCGGCGGCAGCGGCAGCTACTGGCTGCCCCAGCTCGCCGTGCTGGGGCAGGAGTATCAGGTGGTGTGCTACGACCAGCGGGGCACGGGGAACAACCCGGATACCCTGCCGGAAGACTACACCCTCGCACACATGGCCGACGAGCTTGCGCTGGCGTTAGCCGGGGCCGGGATCGCCCGTTACTGCGTGGTCGGCCACGCGCTGGGGGCGCTGGTCGGTCTGCGGCTGGCTATCGATAAGCCCGACGCCCTCACCGCGCTGGTCTGCGTCAACGGCTGGCTGACCCTCAATGCCCATACCCGCCGCTGTTTTGACATTCGCGAACGTCTGCTGCATGCGGGCGGGGCGCAGGCGTGGGTAGAGGCACAGCCGTTGTTCCTCTACCCGGCAGACTGGATGGCCGCCCGCGCCCCGCGGCTGGAGGCCGAGGACGCGCTGGCGCTGGCCCATTTTCAGGGCAAAGCCAATCTGCTGCGCAGGCTGGATGCCCTGAAACAGGCCGATTTCAGCCGCCACGCTGCACGCGTTCGCTGCCCCGTGCAGATTATCTGTTCCACCGACGATCTGCTGGTGCCGTCCGTCTGCTCCGCTGAACTGCACGCCGCTCTCCCGCACGCCCGCAAAACGGTCATACGCCAGGGCGGGCATGCCTGCAATGTGACCGTGCCGGACATCTTTAACACTCTGCTGCTGAACGGGCTTGCCAGCCTGCTGCACAGCCCAGAACCCGCTTTGTAAGGAGCTTGAATGAGCGAAGCCATCACGCCCGCCGCGCTGGAAACGCTGTTTACCGGCGCACGTACCCATAACGGCTGGCTGGATATACCGGTCAGTGACGAGACGCTGCGCGAGATTTATGACCTGATGAAATGGGGGCCGACGTCCGCCAACTGCTCCCCGGCGCGCATTGTGTTTGTGCGAAGCCCGGAAGGAAAAGAGAAGCTGCGCCCGGCGCTCTCCAGCGGCAACCTTGAGAAAACGCTCACTGCCCCGGTCACGGCGATTGTCGCCTGGGACAGCGAGTTTTATGAGCGCCTGCCTGAACTGTTCCCACACGGCGATGCCAGAAGCTGGTTTACCGCAAGCCCCGCGCTGGCGGAAGAGACCGCCTTTCGCAACAGCTCAATGCAGGCCGCGTACCTGATTTTCGCCTGCCGCGCGCTCGGGCTGGACACCGGGCCGATGTCGGGTTTTGACCGGGAAAAAGTGGACGCGGCCTTTTTCACGGGCACGCTACTCAAAAGCAATCTGCTGATTAACATCGGCTATGGCGATACGACCAAACTGTACGGACGCCTGCCGCGTCTGGCCTTTGACGATGCCTGCGGGCTGGCGTAAGGAGCGAACGTGATGACACCGGATAAACAAACCTTTCGCGACGCCATGGCCTGCGTCGGCGCAGCGGTCAATATCATCACCACCGACGGCCCCGCGGGAATGGCGGGCTTCACCGCCAGCGCGGTATGCAGCGTCACGGATTCCCCGCCTACCCTGCTGGTGTGCCTGAACCGCGGCGCGTCGGTCTGGCCGATTTTCAGCGAGAACCGCACCCTGTGCGTTAACACGCTGAGTGCCGGACAGGAGCCTTTATCCAACCTGTTTGGCGGGAAAACGCCGATGGCGGACCGCTTTGCCGCTGCCCGCTGGCAGACAGGCGACACGGGCTGCCCGCGTCTGGAAAATGCGCTGGCCTCGTTCGACTGCCGTATCAGCCAGGTGGTGAGCGTTGGCACTCACGACATTCTGTTTTGCGACATTGTATCCATCGTACGCCACCCGGCGCCGCAAGGGCTGGTGTGGTTCGACCGCGGCTATCACGCGCTTATGCGACCCGCCTGTTAATCCGCATTCAGGAGACAGATCATGTTCGGACTTCCCCACTGGCAGTTGAAATCGACCTCCACAGAAGAAGGCGTGGTCGCGCCGGATGAAAGGCTCCCGCTCGGGCAGACCATGGTGATGGGCGTGCAGCATGCGGTCGCGATGTTTGGTGCGACGGTGCTGATGCCCATGCTGATGGGGCTGGATCCTAACCTCGCCATTTTGATGTCGGGTATGGGTACCCTGCTGTTCTTTTTTGTCACCGGCGGGCGTGTGCCCAGCTATCTGGGCTCCAGCGCCGCCTTCGTGGGGGTGGTCATTGCAGCGACCGGGTTTAACGGTCAGGGTATTAACCCCAACCTGAGCGTGGCTCTCGGCGGCATTATCGCCTGTGGGCTGGTCTACACCCTGACCGGTCTGGTGGTGATGAAAGTCGGCACGCGCTGGATCGAGCGGATGATGCCCCCCGTCGTCACCGGGGCGGTGGTGATGGCGATAGGCCTGAACCTCGCGCCGATTGCGGTGAAGAGCGTTTCCGGCTCACCATTTGAAAGCTGGATGGCGGTGATAACGGTGCTGTGCATCGGCGTGGTGGCGGTCTTTACGCGCGGCATGATCCAACGGCTGCTGATCCTGGTCGGGCTGATTGCGGCCTGTCTGGTCTACGCGCTGCTGGCGAACGTGTTCGGTCTCGGCAAACCGGTTGATTTCACACTGATTCACCAGGCCGCCTGGTTCGGCCTGCCGCAGATAACCTCACCCACCTTTAACGCTCAGGCGATGATGCTCATCGCGCCTGTCGCGGTGATTCTGGTGGCTGAAAACCTGGGCCACCTGAAAGCCGTAGCGGGAATGACCGGGCGCAATATGGATCCGTATATGGGGCGGGCGTTTGTGGGAGACGGTCTGGCGACCATGCTCTCCGGCTCGGTCGGCGGCAGCGGCGTGACCACCTACGCGGAAAACATCGGCGTGATGGCAGTGACCAAAGTCTATTCGACGCTGGTCTTCGTGGCGGCGGCGGTGATGGCGATGCTGCTCGGTTTTTCCCCAAAATTCGGCGCATTGATCCACACCATCCCGGCCCCCGTGATTGGCGGCGCCTCGATTGTGGTATTTGGTCTGATTGCCGTCGCGGGGGCACGCATCTGGGTGCAGAACCATGTTGATCTGAGCCAGAACGGTAACCTGATCATGGTGGCGGTAACGCTGGTGCTGGGGGCGGGTGATTTCGCCCTGACGCTGGGCGGGTTTACGGTGGGCGGGATTGGCACGGCGACCTTCGGCGCGATCCTGCTCAACGCCCTGCTGAGCCGCCGGAAAAGGGATGTACCGCAAGGAAAAGCCATCACCCGCTCCACCTGAAATACGTGCCGCTTTCTTGCCGGGTGACGCTACGCTTACCCGGCCTACAATTGGCAAGTAGGCCCGCGCAAGCGAAGCGCCGCCGGGCTAAACGAGCAGGCTGCGCGTTATTAGCTATCTGCCCCTTGTTCAGCGCTCAATCCGGCAGTCGCCTTACGTCGTTTTTTTAACTTCAACTCGCTCACCAGCACCCCGGCGATAATAAACGCCGCGCCCACCAGCGCCAGCAGGGGCAGACGCTCCCCGGCGAGTCGCCCGAAAATACCCGCCCACACCGGTTCACCGGTATAAATGACCGTCGCCCGTGTCGGGGATACGCTGCGCTGCGCCCAGTTCATGGTGACCTGGATAATGGCGCTGAAAATGCCCAGCCCCAGCGCCACGACGATAAGCCCGGTAGACATCGGCGGGACGGACTCCCCTGCCGGCACCATCGTCGCGAACGCCACCAGCGACGCGGTGGTAAGCTGCACCACCGTCACCCGCTTGACGTCCACTTTTCCTGCCCAGGCGCTAATCAGGATAATTTCTGCCGCAATGGCGACGGCCCCCACCAGAGTGATGATCTCCCCCGGCCCCAGCGCCAGCAGATTATTTTCCGGCCCGGCTAATAAAATAAGGCCGATGAACGCCAGCACGATGCCAATGCACGACATCAAGCCCGGCATTCTGCCGAGGCACAACCACTGCAACAGCGGCACCAGCGGTACGTACATGGCGGTGATGAAGGCGGATTTACTGCTGGAGATAGACTGGAGCCCCCACGTTTGCAGGCTGTAGCCCATGGCAATCGCCACGCCAATGGCGACACCCGCTTTAAGCTCTCTCAGGGTCAACCCGCGCAGGGTTTTCAGCGAAATAAGCGCCACGGCAATCGCCGCGGTTGCAAAGCGCAGCCCCACGAAGAAAAACGGATCGCTCATCGTGACCGCGTACTGAACGGCAAGAAAGGTTCCGCCCCAGAACATGGTGATCAAAATCAGGATGGCTTCCTGAGGCTTAATGGAGAAGGTAAAACGGGAAACGGACATGGGACACCAGCACGAAGAATCAATCCTGTAGTGTGCGATGCCTTTGATGACAGTTCAATGTAGCAGACATAAAAAAACCGCCGGGAAACCCGGCGGCAGGGAGTTAACCCGGCGTACTACTTGTTGCTGCCGTGGCTATTTTTACCCCCTTTTTTACCAGCCTCTGATGCGCGCTGAGGGTCGTTTTTAAAGTTGCCCCCGCTAGACTGGCCACCTTTACGACCTGCTTCTGATGCTCTTTCACGGTCTTCAGCGAAATTACCTGAACCACCACGATGGTTTGCCATCTCTAACCTCCAGAGTGTGAAACATTAGACATCATATTGCATTCAGTAAAAGAGGATTCTTTCACCTCGCGGCTCAAGGACAGTGCCTTTATCTGTGCCGCGTGAAACTAAGCTTAGTGTAATGCGGCTATCCGGCAAGCGAGAGGTAATATTCTGCAACATGATCTCAGCCTTTCGTATGAAATGTCGGGGAAGTCATTCATAAGCCGTTCTTATATTTTGAAAAATCCGCGCCGCGAAAGTTGTTTCATTTTGCTACAAGGCGCATAACCAAAAGATATTGTTATATATCAAAGAAATGCCGTTCATTTTTGCAGTCTGGCTGTGATGTCATATCTTTAAAGGAACGCAGCGATCCGCTGTAAGAAAAACCAACGAGGAGTGATGCAAAATGGCAAAAGTTCTGGTGCTCTATTATTCCATGTATGGACACATTGAAACCATGGCTCACGCAGTAGCAGAAGGCGCAAACAGAGTAGACGGCGTTGAGGTCGTGGTTAAACGCGTACCGGAAACCATGCAGGCGGAAGCCTTCGCCAAAGCCGGGGGGAAAACACAAAACGCCCCGGTCGCCACCCCGCAGGAGCTCGCGGACTATGATGCCATTATCTTCGGCACCCCGACCCGCTTCGGCAATATGTCCGGCCAGATGCGCACCTTCCTCGACCAGACGGGCGGGCTCTGGGCCTCCGGCGCGTTATACGGCAAGCTGGCCAGCGTGTTCAGCTCTACCGGCACGGGCGGCGGCCAGGAGCAGACGATCACCTCCACCTGGACTACCCTTGCCCATCATGGGATGGTGATTGTGCCGATTGGCTACGGCGCGCAGGAACTGTTCGATGTTTCCCAGGTTCGTGGCGGGACACCGTATGGCGCGACAACCATTGCCGGTGGGGATGGGTCACGTCAGCCAAGCAATGAAGAACTTTCAATCGCCCGCTATCAGGGTGAATACGTCGCGGGTCTTGCAAAAAAACTGAACGGCTAACCCAACAGGAGGACAAGTATGCCAACTCAAGAATCCAAAGCTCACCACGTGGGCGAATGGGCAAGTTTACGCAATACCTCTCCGGAGATTGCCGAAGCCATCTTTGAAGTCGCCAATTATGACGAAAAGCTGGCTGAGCAGATTTGGGAAGAAGGCAACGATGAAGTGCTGGTTCGCGCCTTCGAAAAAACCGACAAAGACTCGCTGTTCTGGGGCGAGCAAACCATCGAACGTAAAAACGTCTGAACGTTCCCCCCGCCCACGCGGGGGGTTATCTTCTATTTCGCCGCGTTGTTCATCACCGCATTGAATTTATCGACAGGACAGAAGCCGTTGCCATCCACCGGACAGCCCTTCAGCTCCAGCGTCACGCGCTGCGCAGGGGATTGCAGCGACAGTACGCTGGCGTTACGCAGTTGCTCTGAACTCTGGTAGACATACTCAATTTTCATCAGCTCCTGATTAGTGTTTTTGTCATGCCAGCGCTGGAAGACAATTTTACCGCCAATCGGGGTTCTTTCCTGCTGGTCGTGCAGCTGATAAGGCCTGAAGTCCAGCGCGGTCAGCAGCGAGGCGATGTTAGAGTCGTGCCCCACCAGCAGGGTGATTTTTGGCGCTTTTGCCTGGTCGGTCACCAGCGCTTTATCAATGTACTTCACCAGCGGTTTAGCCACGTTCTGCGCCACCTCCGTCGACGTAAACAGCGAGTCCTGATAGCCGTTTTTCAGCTTCGACAGCACGCGCCACTGCTGATCGGTTTTGATTTCCCCCCAGGCCACCTGGTCTGTCGGGAAGCCTTCGTAATACTGTAGCGTGAACGCATCCACCAGCGAGTTACCCACCTTCAGCGGCCCGGAGACGCCCGGTTCTTTTTCATAATCGGCGCTGAACGTATCTTTCGCCTCCGTCAGGGAGCAGACTTTTTTCTCCTTGCAGGACGGCGAGTCGCTGTAGTTTGTCAGCTGTTCCAGCAGTTTGTAGCTTTCATCCAGCTGCATTTTCTGCCGTTCCGTCTCCATCGCTTTCAGCGCTTTCTCGCGAAACTCAGGGGAGTTATCGGTAATGACCGGATTGAAGGTGGGGTCCATGGTGCCCATTTTTTCCTGGTGATGCACAGGAACATCGCACCCGGGGAACGCGCCGGTGATAAAGAACTGTGCGGTCGCCACGGTGCGCTGGAGGCTGTTGGCGTAGGCATAGACGGTATCCGCTGGCGGGCATTCACCCGTCTTCACCATCCCCTGCTCTGCCAGCCACTCGCGCATATAGTGACCCATATACACTTCCAGTACGCCACCTTTGGTGGTGAGCTGTCCACCCGGGACGTCCCACTCCGGCCACTGCTTCGGCGTGGACTGCTCCAGCACGCTGCCGTTATTGGCAAGCGGCGCGCGCAGGTTGTGGCGGCTCATGATGAGCACCTGTTCCAGCTGATAGCCGTCCGGCGTGTCCTGCGCCTGTGCGCCAAAGGTCACGGAAAGGGTACATGCCACGGCAACTGCGAGTAGTGCTTTTCTCATCCCTAATTCCTCACACGTTTTTAATGTCGCCCTGAGTGTGACAGATCCGTGACAGGTTTTTCGGGAAGCATTTCTCAAACTGATGATTAACGTGCTTACGGCGTGTGCCGATGAGTTTTATAAAAAAACCATACCCCACCGGAGAATTCGCTGTGAAACGTACCCGCCTTGAAGAGAGCACCTGCCCCGTCGCCCGTTCGCTGGATATTATCGGCGACTGGTGGTCGCTGCTGATTGTTCGCGACGCGCGCTACGGGGTCGCAGTCGATATTCTGGTGGCCTATCTCACCGATGAAGCGGGGATCCGCGCTACGTAAAACAGTAGCCTAACGCTGAAGCTGGTCACCGTATTCGCTCATCCAGGCGGCCAGCGGCGAGAGTGCGTCCTGAAGGGTTAGCCCCAGCTCGGTGATCTGATACTCCACGCGCGGCGGGATCTCCGGGTAGACCGTTCGCGTCACCAGACCGCGCTGCTCAAACAGGCGCAGCTGCTTCGTCAGCTCTTTCTGGGTGATGGGGGCAGCGGCACGCAGCAGATCGCCAAAGCGAACGGGCGTATTGAACACAATCAGGCGATAGAGAATGGGGATCGCCCACTTACCGGAAATCAGATTCACAAACTGCGTCATCGGGCAGGTATACGCCTCAGATTTTTTTTCGCAGCACGCTTCCAGCAGCTCTGCCATTTCACACCTCTTGCCTCGTTAGTATCCAGTTGGTACCTGGTTTCCTTTCGATACTAACGTTTCTATAGTGCTTTCTCCAGAGACATTTCAGGAGAAGAACATGGGTCGTTTAACCGATAAGTATACGTTGATTACCGGCGGCACCAGCGGTATCGGTCTCGCCACCGCGCAGGCGTTTATCGCTGAAGGGGCGCGCGTCGCCGTGACCGGACGCAACCCGGATACCCTCGCCGAAGCAGAGCGCATTCTGGGCGATAAGGCCTGGGTGATCCCAACCGACGCAGGCGATATTTCGTCGCAAAAAGCGCTGGCGGAGACCCTCACCGCCCGCTGGCCACGCCTGGATGCGGTCTTTCTCAACGCCGGTGACGTAACGCACGCGCCGCTGGAAGTCTGGCAGGAAGAGGCCTGGGACCGTCTGATGAACATCAACCTGAAGGGACCGTTCTTTTTAATTCAGGCGCTGCTGCCGCTGCTGAATAACCCATCCTCGGTGATCCTCTGCGGCTCCGTGAGCGCGCGCATCGGCCTGCCCACCAGCAGCGCGTATGCCGCGAGCAAGGCCGCCCTGCTGTCGCTGGCGCGTACACTCTCGGCGGAGCTGCTGCCGCGCGGGATCCGCGTCAACGGTCTGAGTCCCGGTCCGGTGGAAACCCCGGCGTTTACGAAAACGGGCTTAAGCGACGAGGCGCTTAACGCGATGATGGCAGAGGTCATTAAGCTGGTGCCGCTGGGCAGAATGGGCTCGACGACCGAGCTGGCAAAAGCCGCACTCTATCTGGCCTCCGACGAGTCGAGCTACACGGTGGGAACGGAACTGCTGGTGGACGGCGGAATGGGGAGCCTGTAATTCAAAAGGCGCTGATGCCGGTGACCGCGCCGACATACAGCGCCGCCCACGCACAGGCGGAAAGCAGGCTGACGGCGTAGACCTTGACGGCATTCAGCCTGAGCATCCCGGCCGCCAGCGGGACGATGTAACGCAACACCGCCAGGAAGCGCGACGTAAAAAGCACGATGACCCCGTTCTTTTGCAGCTGATGCTGGACCCGCAGGAACTTATTGGCATGCTTTGAGGTGAAGCGCGTGACCATCCGGGTATGCCCCATCAGTTGGCCGATATGGTAATTCAGCACCGAACCCGCCGTTGCCCCCATCACCACGGCGAGCCACATCAGCGCAGGATGCATGCTCCCCTGGCTGACGGTAATGCCCGCCAGCAGCATCACCGACGCGGGCGGCAGCACGGAGGAGATCAGCACCGTCGATTTGCTCAGCGCCATCACGAATAACAGCACAAACAGATGTGCCGGATACAGCGCAAAATGATTCAGCAGGTTATCAAACCATGTCATTTTCCCCTCCCCCGTTAATAATTTAATTGTCCATTTAAAATGAATAACCTTAAATAAACCCTCAACATTTTATTAATAAGATTTACCTAAACCGTTCTTAAACATTATTTAATTTTCTGAGCACTAAATTTAAACAGGCGTATTATCCCTCTCGTTTTACAACGATCTCGTTATGGCGAGGCTCCTGTACAAATACACGTTATCGCTCTGGTGGGTTCGAGAGAACCGGCACAGGGTAAAACAGGCACTGTCGAATCAAGGCTTTGTCAGTATAACTTCCCTTGTGGGATACGGTGTACAGTGCTGAACCCAGGACGTGGGGATCTCCTTTCCGACATGCCCTGTCTTGCTCGCCCCTGAGAGATTTTATTATTCAAAGGGAATTTACTATGTCTTACGCTATTCACAACCAAAACCTGGCTTTTAATGACAGCGCCATCGCGCAATATATGAATACCGATTTTATCGTTATCGATATTTCATTATGCGTAGCTCTGGCACGCGAGCAGTTCTTTGAAAAATTAAAAGATGATGATATTCCGTCGCATATTTTTATCGAAGATAACGGTCGCCTCGCGGGTTTAATCGCCGTACGCAAATTATTGCAGGCCACGGACACCGTGCAGCCTGTTAAGGGGTTGATGATATCGGATTTTATTCAGCTCAAACCGGAAGATGAGCGGGCGGATGTCGCCGGGCTGCTGGCGCACGCGGGTGCGGATGTGGTGCCGGTGGTGACCCACGGCAAGCTGGTGGGCTGCCTTACCGAGCGTGAAATCGCCCATCTGCTGGAAGATGACGTTACTGAAGATGCCCAGCTTCAGGGGGCGACGCTGCCGCTGGAGAAGCCCTATCTGGAAACCAGCGCCTTCAGCCTGTGGAAGAAACGCTCCGTCTGGCTGCTGCTGCTGTTTGTTGCGGAAGCGTATACCAGTTCGGTGATCCAGCATTTTGAAGAGGCGCTGGAATCTGCCATCGCGCTGGCGTTCTTTATTCCGCTGCTGATTGGCACCGGCGGAAACAGCGGGACGCAGATCACCTCGACGCTGGTGCGCGCCATGGCGCTGGGTGAAGTCCACCTTCGCGATGTGGGTCGCGTGCTGCGCAAAGAGATCAGCACCTCGTTAATGATTGCCGCCACGCTGGGTCTGGCGGGCTGCGTTCGCGCCTGGATGATGGGTATTGGGATGGAAATCACGCTCATCGTCAGCCTGACGCTGGTCTGCATTACGCTGTGGAGCGCCATCGTCTCGTCGGTGATCCCGATGGTACTGAAAAGCTGCAAAATCGATCCGGCGGTGGTCTCCGCACCGTTTATCGCCACACTCATCGACGGGACCGGGCTGATTATCTACTTCAAAATCGCGCAGTATACGCTGGGGCTGGAATAACGAAAAAACCCTGCGATATTGCTATCGCAGGGTTTTCGAATTTGGCGGAAGCGTAGAGATTCGAACTCTAGAACCCTTTCGGGTCGCCGGTTTTCAAGACCGGTGCCTTCAACCGCTCGGCCACGCTTCCAAAGTGAGGCGCACTATAAACATCTCTGAGCATGATGTAAAGCACGAAATTGCATAACATTACACGTCTTCCGTCCTCCCCTTCCGCCCCGCTGATTTCTTCGTCATCGGCTGGCTAAAATGTAAACATTTATTTTTACATTCATAACGTTTATTAGATTCGCAGGTGGTCATTTAGACTCTTTTTCGTACAACACCCATTAACCGTGGATCACTGCGATAAGAGATTAGCCATGACTTTATTTAACGACGATTATGAATTTTTTATTTATCAGTGATAACTACTACCTTTGCCAGGGTGTATCAAGCTCCCTGACATCAACCCATTTGATTCGCGATGACGCGGATATTCACGATCTTGATGGGGTCGATCAGGCGATGGATTTTATCATTGCGATTGAACAGGATAAGTTACGCAATAAAACCATTCGGCAGGTCAAAAAAGTTAAGCGTGATTACATTGTCCTGATGCATGAGATAGAAGCCAACCGCGCAGTGAGAATCGATAATATTATCTATTCGTCGATGCATTTTACTGCTCACCCTTTTCAGCAGCTGATGCGCTTTTACCGGGCGCTCAGAACACACTCCTTTACGCGACGCGAATATGACGTGCTGAAGCTGTTTCATTTGGAAAACCATGAGATCGCGAAAAAGCTGCAATTGTCACAAAAAACGACCAGCACCTACCGCGTGAGGATCCTCGAGAAATTAAATATGCGCTCAAAAAACATTCTGGCGATGACCCGTGTAAAATCGGCGATCGTCGATTAAAAGCTGTAACATTTTGCCTTGCCACGGAAAAACCGGGCCGTCACGTTTCGCCCTGAGGGGGTTTGGCTGGCGCGGTATACCAGTTCTCTTTGGCAACCATTACGCTGCCCTCTGGCTGCATAACAAAATTCGGGGACATGATCTGCACGTTAAATTCGTTAAACACATCCTGTATCTGGCTATGCAGTTCATTGCGGGCAACCGCGAGGGACTGTTCGGGCAGCAGACGGACCTGCAATTCGTAAGCGATATACCAGTCCATTAACCCCAACTGGCGTACCAGCGGCGGCTCGGAAAGGTCAATCCCTTTTGCCCGTTTCGCGGCCAGCTCCAGCATGGCATGCACCTGACGCCATGGGGTGTCATAACCGATCGTGACGCTGACCGTCAGATTGAGGCTGCCATCGGGCTGTAGCGCGCTCAGATTGGTGATCTTACCGCTCACCACCACCGCGTTGGGCACGGTAACGACATAATTTTCCCGGGTAATAATTTTGGTCGCCAGCATGCCAATTTCACTGACCTTGCCTTCGTTATCCGCCACCCGAATGACATCGCCTTTGCGCAGTGCGCGGGAGTAAATCAGGACCAGACCGCTCATGGCATGGTTCATCACCCCTGCCGAGCCCAGCGTTAACATCAGGCCAAAGAAGACGCTAATACCTTTAAACGCCAGCGAGTTTGCACCGGGAAGAAACGGCCAGGCGGCGGAGAGAGCAAATAGCCAGACGGCAACGGAAATGAGCTTACGGGTAGCCCCCACGGTTTCCGGATGTACGCCGGGAAGTTGCAGACGACCAGCCTCCACCTGATTGAGCACCATCCTGAGAAGCTTCAGAATAAATGCGGTAATGAGGAAAATGATCAGCACAATCGTCAGCCCCGGCAAGGCCGAGACAATCGCCAGGGCGATTTGCTGCACCACGCGAAGCGTCCAGTCTCCCAGCGACGTGCCCCACACCCGCGTCCACGGAAACAGACTGAATGCCCAGCTCAGCCAGACGTAAAAGCCGATCAACCCCAGCAGGAACATCAGCAAGGCGTAAAGCCGAATCTCAATTGCGCCAATGTACCGCCGCCAGCTTTGCGGCACCCGGCTGCGATTCTCCACAATACGCCGACGGTAGACGCGCCGGAACCAGCGCCAGGATCGCCACGCGCCGTAGCAGAGCAGCAACAGCGCCAGCAGGCCAGCGGCTGTTTTTACCGTCGACAGCGCCAGCCAGCCGGTATCGTATTGATCGCGCAGCGCCATCCTTTGCGCTTCCATGCGCGCCAGCACGCGCTGTGCGGCCTGATTGAGGGTAAGATCGTCCCCTTCGTCCAAATCCCCTTCCGTCAGCAGCATCACAGGTTTCCCGTTCATCACTATTAGCCGTCCCTGCTGGTTATAGCGGGTCACGGGGACGATGCTGAGCGGCTCACGCACATCCGCCTCGGTAAAATTGCGCAGGGTGTTGCGGATGCGTAAAACGCGTTCTTCCGGCGTGGTCAGGCCAAATTTCGCCTGGAGCATGACGATGGGCTGATGGAAGATGTAGACCGTTCGGGCGCGCTCCTGCTCCGTAGGCGCCTGGCGGGGCTCTGCGGCATACGATGAGAAGGCGCTCAGGGCGGCAAAACAGAACGCAAACGCGAGCAGGATCTTTTTCATCCTTACTACCCCAGGTCAGAAATCTTGTTATTTTTCAGGCAACCCGCGAATGCCAGGTGGGTATGTTGAGAATAGTCCAGCCTTTCGTTTCTGCAACAAGCGACGGTGAGCGTGTTGCTCTCAGTCACAATATATGTATTATGTTATAACATAACAATTTTGGATTGCGTTCTATGTTACTTAAAAATGGGTTATTTCTGGCTTCACTGCTCTTCATGGCGCCTGCCACTTTCGCCGCAACCACCTGGCCCCTCACGATTGAAAATTGCGGCGTTAAGCAGACCTTTACGCAGGCTCCTCAGCGCGTCGTGACCGTGGGTCAGCATGAAACAGAATTACTGCTCGCACTGGGGCTGGAGAAAACGATCGCCGCGACGTCAGTCTGGTTCGGCAAGCTCCCGGCCCCGCTGGAGGATGCCGGAAAAAACCTCCCCCGGCTTGCAGATAATTCCCCCTCCTTTGAAGCCGTGGCAGGGCAGAAACCTGAACTCGTTCTCGCACAGTATCACTGGCATATTGGTCCGCAGGGAGAAGTGGGAACCCGTGAGCAGTTTGCGTCGCTGGGGATTAATACGTGGATCTCCCCTGCCGACTGCACGGATAAAACGGTAACGGAAACCTCAAACGCAGACGGAGCACGTAGCGCGCCGTTTTCACTGGCGGAAATTACACGGGAAGTGACAGATCTGGCGACGATTTTTGATGTTTCCGCGCGAGGTGAGCAGCTCAATCGTGCGCTGGCGGAGCGTATTAAAAAGGCCCAGGCGCGCGCCTCCGCGAAACCGCTTAGCGTTGTATTCTGGTTCTCCAGCAGCCGTCTGAATGGCGATCCCTGGGTGGCCGGGAATTACGGCGCGCCTGGCTGGATCAGCCGCACGCTGGGGTTGAAGAACATTATTGACTCTCACGACGAATGGCCCGCTGTAACATGGGAACATATAGCCCGATCGCAGCCGGACGTGATTGTTATCGCCGGGATGTCCCGCAGGCTCTACCCTGCCGATGACGTTGAGGTAAAAAAAGCGTTCTTGCGCAGTGACCCGGTGACAAAGAACATGCCTGCGGTCAGGAACAACCACATCATCGTGGTGCCAGCGATGTCGTTAAACCCTTCATTGCGTAACGTCGATGCGGTTGAGCTTATCAGCGATCGGCTGGCTTCTTTCCAGGATGAACAATGAGTCATTTCGCTTTTGACCGCCGCCAGCAGGGTTTACTGGCAGCAGGTGCCATGGCGCTGCCGCTGATGCTGGTCTTTGCCGCCAGTATCGGTGATATGCCGGTGTCGTATGCCAGTACCGGGAAAGCGATCCTCAACGGACTGGGTTTGACCTCTTATGCGTTGCCGCAAACGGAGGAAGGTATCGTCTGGCAATATCGCATGAGCCGGGCAGTAATGGCCGCGTGCAACGGCGGCGGCCTGGCGTTGTGCGGGCTGGTGTTACAGTCGATCCTGCGTAACCCTCTGGCTGAGCCTTATCTGCTGGGGATTTCCGCGGGCGCATCGCTGGGGGCCGTCTGCGTGATGCTTCTCGGCATCGGGGGGAGCGTGATTGGCGTAAGCAGCGGTGCGTTTGTCGGCTCGTGCGCCGCCTTTGCGCTCATCATGGTGATTACGAACGGGATGAGTGAAAGCCCGTCGCGCATTTTGCTGGCTGGCATTGCGGGCACCCAGCTCTTCAACGCCATGACCGCGTACGTCGTCAGTACGTCCGCCAATGCCGAGCAGTCCCGTAGCGTCATGTTCTGGCTGCTGGGAAGTCTGAGCGGCGTGCGCTGGCCTGACGCGCTGCTGGCGCTGGCCGTTACGCTTGCGGGTTTACTGGTGGTATTGCTCTTTTCACGGGCGCTGGACACCTTCACCTTCGGGGATGAGGTCTCCACCACGCTGGGGATCCCGGTTACCGCCGTGCGTATTGTCTTATTGCTGACCTGTGCCATTGTTACCGCAACGCTGGTGAGCGCCACGGGCGCAGTGGGGTTTGTCGGGCTGGTCATTCCCCATGTAACGCGCATGCTATGTGGGCCGGGCCATCGTCTATCTATCCCGCTGACGTTTCTTATCGGCGCCCACTTTATGATCCTCGCCGATATCGTCTCACGCACGCTGATTGTGCACCAGGTTCTGCCCATCGGGGTGGTGACTGCGCTGGTGGGCGCCCCCGTCTTTGTGGCGTTGCTTTATCAAAACCGAAAGGAGCATCCATGAATATTACCGTGGCCGGGTTGACCGTAACCCGACAAGCGCAGACGGTGCTTAAGGATATCGATCTCGACCTGCCATCCGGGCAGATTATCGGCCTGTTAGGGCCAAACGGCTCGGGCAAGTCGACGCTGCTGCGCTGTCTCGCCGGGCTGTTTCCACGACTCAGCGAACGCGTGGCGCTTAATGGCACAACGCTCGGCATGATGCCGCTGAAAAAACGCGCGCAGCACATGGCGTTTGTCCCGCAACATGCTGAGGTCGACGGAGAACTGACCGTTGAGGACATTGTCAGACTGGGGCGTACGCCCTACCGGAAAACATTCCAGAAAACCTCGCGCGACGATGAGGCTGCGGTTGAGCAGGCGATTGGCCTGATGCAGTTATGCCGCTTACGCCAGCGGCGATGGCACTCTTTGTCTGGCGGAGAGCGCCAGCGAAGCCAGATAGCCCGCGCGCTGGCCCAGCAGCCGCAGGTGCTGTTGCTCGATGAACCGACAAACCACCTGGACATTCAGCACCAGCTGGAGCTGATGCGGCTCGTTTCACAGCTGCCGCTTACGGTGGTGGTTGCACTGCACGATCTCAATCTTGCGGCCAATTATTGCCAGCGTCTGATCCTCCTGAAGGCCGGGCAGATCGCCGCCACGGGCGCGCCAGAAACGGTTCTGACGCCGGCAAACATCGAGGACACCTGGTGCGTAAAAGCTCAGGTCTGCAAGGCCGACGCCGGGATCACGATAAGCTATAACATGGTGGCATGACGGAAGCCTGGCGCAAAAGCAAAAACCCCTGCGATATTGCTATCGCAGGGGTTTCGAATTTGGCGGAAGCGTAGAGATTCGAACTCTAGAACCCTTTCGGGTCGCCGGTTTTCAAGACCGGTGCCTTCAACCGCTCGGCCACGCTTCCTAAGTGAGGCGAACTATAAACACCTCACCGCGCGCTGTAAAGAGTGCGCGCATTCGTTCGCTTTAAAAATAGCCAAAATGCGTTTAATCGGTTGAATAGACGACAGATTGGCCGTTTTGGCAGCATAATATCCACTGCGGATCGTTAGTGCTTTTTGATGTACATATCTTTGGTGTAGTAGTACCCGAGCTTGTCTGGCGTGAAGCCCCCTACCCACGGTTTCACCAGGTGCGTGCGCACGTAATGATAGACCGGGATCGCCGGTACATCCCGTCCCAGCAGATCTTCTGCCTGCTGGTAGAATTTACCGCGCTCCTCCGCCGTTTTCGATTTCGCCGCGTTCACCAGTGCCCGATCGTAGTCCGGATTGCTGTACTGAGTGGTGTTTTGGCTGTCCCCGGTACGGAAGTTGTTCAGGAAGGTTGCCGCATCGTCGTAATCGGCAATCCAGGCGTAGCGTACCGCGTCAAAGTTATGGGTGTGCATGGTATCAAGCATGGTTTTCCACTCCTGATTTTGCAGCTTCGCCTCCACGCCGAGGTTCTTCTTCCACATTGAGCTGGCGGCAATGGCAATACGCTGGTGCGATTCCGAGGTGTTATAGAGGAGATTAAAGCTGAGCGGATGGCTGTCGTTAAATCCGGCTTCGGCCAGCAGCTTTTTCGCCTCGGCAATGCGTTTATCCATCGGCCAGCTGGCGTAATCCGGGTTCTGGAGCTTGACGCCGCCAATATCCGGCTGGCTGATCAGCCATGCCGGGCGCTGGCCCTGCCCTAATACTTTCCCGGCGATGATGTCTTTATCCAGCGCCAGGTTCAGCGCCTTGCGCACGCGGGCGTCGTTGAACGGCGGCCGGGTGGTGTTGAACTGATAATAATAGGTGGCAAGCTGCGGTGAAACGTCCAGCTCGCTCCCCAGCGTTTTCTTCAGCTGAGCAAACTGGTTGATCGGCACCGTGTAAACAATGTCGATTTCGCCCGCTTTGTAGCGGTTGACGTCAGCAGCTTCAGAGGAAATGGGCAGATAGGTCACCTTGTTGATGACGGTATGTTCGTTATCCCAATATTTCGGGTTACGCACCGCCACAATGCGTTCGTTAACCACCCACTGTGACAGTTTATAGGCCCCGCTGCTGACGAAGTGCTCCGGTTTGGTCCACTTATCACCGAAACGGCCTACCAGGACTTTATCAATTGGCACCAGAGACGGGTGAGCCAGCATCGCCAGGAAAGCGGCGTTAGGTTGCGTGAGCGTAACTTCCAGCGTGGTGTCATTGATGGCTTTCACCCCCAGCGACTCGGGCGCTTTTTTGCCTTCTGCGATATCAGTGCCGTTGACGATACGCATACTACCGGGATAGCTGGCATACGGAGAGGCGGTTTTCGGGTCGACCAGCCGCTGCCAGCTCCAGACAATATCTTCCGCGGTGATGGGGGTTCCATCGCTCCAGGTAATGCCCGGACGCAGATGGAACGTCCAGACGGTGTTGTCTTTATTTTCCCATTTCTCCGCCAGGCGCGGCTGGATTTCACCTGCCGGAGAGACGCTGACCAGCCCGTCGAATAAATCGCTGATAATATTGAATTCGACATCGCTTTCGACTTTATGCGGGTCGAGCGAGGCGGGTTCACTGCCGTTGTTCCTGACCAGTTCCTGCTTATCTGCCAGCTGGGTTCCTGCCGGCACGTTAGCCGCCCAGGTTGCCGTGCTGGCGCACAGGATCCCTGCGGTTAACAAAGAGAGTGTAAAGTGCGTGCGTGTTTGTGGTTTCATTTCCTTCGCCTTATTGTCTGTTTTTATGACGATCCGGAAATAACTCTTAGCGGCCTTAGGGAAATAACGCAATATTTTTCAGTGACCTATAAGAGGTTGATCTGAATACGCCCTACAAACCGCACTTCATTCTGAGTACAAAGGCTTTGCCAGAATAAAAAACCAGTATAATCCCTAAGGGGCTGAGTAAAGATGGGTAAAACCACTTTGCGTCTGCCGCGCCGTTTCCTATTCTTTGCGCTAATTACATCTGTCATAAGAGAGTGACTCATGGATCGTATAATTACTTCTTCACGCGACCGCACATCGCTACTCAGCACCCATAAGGTGCTGCGCAATACCTATTTCATGCTCAGCCTGACGCTGGCGTTTTCGGCGATCACCGCGACGGCCAGCACCGTACTGATGCTGCCTTCTCCGGGCCTGATCCTCACGCTGGTAGGTATGTACGGTCTGATGTTCCTGACCTACAAAACCGCGGATAAACCGGTGGGGATTCTCTCCGCGTTCGCCTTTACCGGCTTCCTGGGCTACATTCTGGGGCCAATCCTGAATGCCTATCTGTCTGCCGGAATGGGCGACGTAATTGGTATGGCGCTGGGCGGTACCGCGCTGGTGTTCTTCTGCTGCTCGGCCTACGTGCTGACCACCCGTAAGGACATGTCCTTCCTTGGCGGTATGCTGATGGCAGGTATCGTGATTGTGCTGGTCGGTATGCTGGCGAACATCTTCCTGCAATTGCCTGCGCTGCATCTGGCAATCAGCGCGGTGTTTATCCTGATTTCATCCGGCGCAATCCTGTATGAAACCAGCAACATCATTCACGGCGGTGAGACGAACTATATCCGCGCCACCGTGAGCCTGTATGTGTCGCTGTACAACATTTTTGTCAGCCTGCTGAGCATCCTGGGCTTCGCCAGCCGCGATTAACTCACCGTGCTGTGAACAGGGCCCCGCTTATGCGGGGCTTTGTTTTTTTGGTAGACTGAGGCGGTTTTTGACTAACGCGTGAATGAATATGTTGAGTTTTGAAGGCAAAGAGATCGAAACCGATAACGACGGTTATCTGAAAGAGAGCAGCCAGTGGAGCGAAGCGCTGGCGGAGAAAATTGCGGAAAACGAAGGAATTACCCTCTCCCCGGAACACTGGGAAGTGGTGCGCTTCGTGCGAGAATTTTACCTTGAATTCAACACCTCGCCGGCTATCCGCATGCTGGTCAAAGCCATGGCGAATAAATTTGGCGAAGAGAAAGGCAACAGCCGTTATCTGTATCGCCTGTTTCCGAAAGGCCCGGCTAAACAGGCGACAAAAATCGCCGGCCTGCCAAAGCCGGTAAAATGCATTTAATAGCGAATACTGAAGTCAGCGTATTCCCGGCCGGGTTGATGCGGTTCCGTTAGCACCTTATCAACCCGCGCGCTGCGCGGTCCGCCCGCTTTCAGCCACGCCACCAGCTTCTCTACCCGATCCGCCTCACCGCAGGCCACAACCTCCACGCTGCCATCATCCATGTTACGCGCATACCCCGTCAGCCCGAGCTGAAGGGCTTCGCGCTGGGTGCTGTAGCGGAATCCGACGCCCTGTACAAGGCCATGGACCCAGGCAATGGTGCAAACATTTGACATCATCCTTCTCCTTATCCGACTGGCGCGTTGCATTTCCTCACTGAAGTCGGGAAAATGGCGGCCATTTCATTGGAATCGACAGAATAGCAAATTATGAGTGTACGTTTAGTGTTAGCCAAAGGGCGCGAGAAGTCATTACTGCGCCGTCATCCCTGGGTCTTTTCCGGCGCGGTTGCCCGCATGGAAGGTAAAGCCAGCCTCGGTGAAACCATCGATATTGTTGACCATCAGGGGAAATGGTTAGCACGCGGCGCATACTCGCCAGCATCTCAGATCCGCGCGCGCGTCTGGACGTTCGATAAAGACGAAACCATCGATATCGACTTCTTTGTCCGTCGTCTGCAACAGGCGCAGCAGTGGCGCGAGTGGCTGGCAAAGCGTGACGGGCTGGACAGCTATCGTCTGATTGCCGGAGAGTCCGACGGGCTGCCGGGCGTGACCATTGACCGCTTCGGCAATTTCCTGGTGTTGCAGCTGCTGAGCGCCGGGGCGGAATACCAGCGTGCCGCGCTGATTAGCGCCTTGCAAACCCTGTTCCCGGAATGTGCCATTTACGACCGCAGCGACGTGGCGGTACGTAAAAAAGAGGGCATGGAGCTGACGCAAGGCCCGGTCACCGGCGAACTGCCGCCTGCCCTGCTGCCTATCGAAGAACATGGCATGAAGCTGCTGGTGGATATCCAGGGCGGCCATAAGACCGGTTATTACCTCGACCAGCGTGACAGCCGTCTGGCAACGCGCCAGTACGTTGCCGATAAACGCGTGCTGAACTGCTTCTCTTATACCGGCGGCTTTGCGGTCTCTGCCCTGATGGGCGGCTGTGCTCAGGTAGTGAGCGTCGACACCTCACAGGAAGCGCTGGACGTGGCGAAGCAGAACGTTGAGCTGAATAAGCTGGATCTGAGCAAAGCGGAGTTTGTGCGCGACGACGTATTCAAACTGCTGCGTAAATACCGCGACCAGGGCGAGAAATTTGACGTCATCGTGATGGACCCGCCGAAGTTTGTGGAAAACAAAAGCCAGCTGATGGGCGCCTGCCGTGGCTATAAAGACATCAACATGCTGGCGATCCAGCTGCTGAACCCGGGCGGCGTGCTGCTGACGTTCTCCTGCTCTGGCCTGATGACGACAGATTTATTCCAAAAAATCATCGCCGATGCCGCAATAGATGCGGGTCGTGATGTACAATTTATAGAGCAGTTCCGTCAGGCCGCCGATCACCCGGTGATCGCTACCTACCCGGAAGGGCTGTATCTGAAAGGGTTTGCCTGTCGCGTCATGTAACTTGAAAAGAGAAATATTGCCCGCACATAGTGTGTATGTAATGTTTCCCGGGAGGTGACTATGATTGCCAGCAAATTCGGTATCGGCCAGCAGGTCCGCCACACCTTGCTTGGATATTTGGGTGTGGTCGTGGATATCGACCCGGAGTATTCCCTTGATGAACCGTCAGCAGACGATCTGGCCGTTGACGCAGAGCTTCGCGCCGCGCCCTGGTATCATGTGGTTATGGAGGGCGACGATGGTCAGCCTGTCCATACCTATCTTGCCGAAGCGCAGCTGAGTGGTGAACTACAGGATGAGCATCCGGAACAACCCACTATGGACGAGCTTGCTCAGACCATCCGCAAACAGTTACAGGCACCAAGACTGCGCAACTGAAGGTGTAAAAAAGCCCGTCAAACGGGCTTTTTTTATTTTGCCAGCCCCAGACGGGGAATATCGATTGCCGGACAGCGATCCATCACCACCTTCAGCCCGGCATCGCGCGCCAGCACGGCCGCCTGCTCATTAATCACGCCCAGCTGCATCCACAGCGTTTTCGCGCCGATGGCAATCGCCTCCTGCGCCACGCCCCAGGCCGCCTCTGAATTGCGAAAAACGTCCACCATATCCACCTTTTCCGGCACGTCCGCGAGCGTCGCATAGCCCTGCTGGCCCAGCAGCGTTTTCCCCGCCACCTTCGGCGAGACCGGGATCACGTGATAACCCTGATCCAGAAGGTATTTCATGACCCGATAGCTTGGGCGATCCGGTTTATCGCTCGCGCCGACCAGCGCAATAGTGCGCGTGGACGTCAGAATCTCGACAATGTCGTTCTCTTTCATGCTCTTCCTCCTGGCTTTTTTCAAAGTGTACGTCAAAGCGGACATCTCAACCACGCATCCCATACAGAAGTATGAGGGCAAAACGGCAGAATATGTCTATATGTTAGTAAACGTGTTTGTCGAAAACTTTTGATACATTCTTACCGGGTAGTTTGTCTACAGGAGTCTGCTATGAAAACCGGCATTGCCTGGGCTGTGGTTGCGTTAATCATGCCGGTTTGTGTTTTCGCAACCACCCTCAGACTCTCAACCGACATTGACCTGCTGGTGCTGGACGGGAAAAAAGTCTCCAGCTCCCTGCTGCGGGGTGCAGACAGTATCGAGCTGGATAACGGCCCTCATCAGGTGGTTTTTCGGGTGGAAAAAACCATTCGCCTCGCCGACAACGAACAGCAGGTGTACATTTCGCCTCCGCTGGTGGTCAGCTTTAATACCCAGCGTATCAGCCAGGTCAATTTTCGTCTCCCGCGCCTTGAGACAGAAAAGGAGTCACTGGCATTTGATGCCTCGCCGCGCATTGAACTGGTGGACGGGGACTCCATGCCCATCCCGGTAAAACTGGATATTCTGGCGCTGACAAAAAGGCCAAAGGGAACAGACTATGAAGCGGACACCGAGACCTACAACAGGGCCAGCAGGCGCGCCTCGCTGCCCCAGTTCGCCACCATGATGGCGGATGACAGTACCCTGCTTTCGGGCGTATCGGAGCTGGATGTACTCCCCCCTCAGTCGCAGACCCTTACTGAGCAACGCCTCAAGTTCTGGTTCCAGAATGCCGATCCGGACACGCGCGCCCGTTTTCTGCAATGGGCGAAGCAACAACCTTCGTCGTAAGCCACATTTTTTCGTCCTTTCTCTTGCAGCATCAGCCAGTTCCCGTCATCGTGTAGCGAGGTAACCTCACGGATAAGATTATGGAACTGACAACACGCACACTTCCGGCGCGCAAGCACATTGCTCTGGTTGCGCACGATCACTGTAAACAAATGCTGCTTAACTGGGTTCGTCGCCATCAGCCTCTTTTACAGCATCATGCCCTTTCTGCCACGGGAACAACCGGCAACCTGATCCACCGCGAAACCGGTCTGGAAGTGAATGCCATGCTGAGCGGCCCGATGGGGGGTGACCAGCAGGTAGGTGCTCAGATTTCAGAAGGTAAAATTGACGTTCTGATTTTCTTCTGGGATCCGCTGAACGCGGTTCCGCATGATCCGGACGTTAAAGCGCTGCTGCGTCTGGCGACGGTGTGGAACATTCCGGTAGCCACCAATCTTTCAACGGCAGATTTCATCATTGAATCGCCGCAGTTTAACGATCCGGTGGAGATTTTGATCCCGGATTATCAGCGTTATCTTGCGGAGAGACTGAAGTAGTTTTTTGCCCGGTGGCGCTGCGCTTACCGGGCCTACAGAATTTGCCCGGCGCGTTACGGCTTTCTCGCCACCGGCACGTCAATACTTTTCAAAATATCGACAAACACCGACGGCTCCTCTTTGTTGAACAAGAGCCACACGCGATGGCGCGCGCGGGTTATCGCCACGTACAGTAAACGCCGCTCCTCTGCATCCGGGAAATCTTCCGGAACAGGTAATAACGCCTCTTCCATCACGGATTCCCGCGCCGGTGCAGGGAAACCGTCGCTCCCCTCTTTTAGCCCCACCACAATCACGTAGTCGGCCTGCTGCCCTTTACTGGCGTGAATGGTCATAAAATCGAGCTGAAGTTTTGGCCAGCGCGTCGCCGCTTTTTCCAGCGCCGTCGGCTTGAGGTGGTGATAACGCGCCAGCACCAGAATCCGTTCATCCGGTTTCGCATAGCCACTCAGTTTATCCAGCAGCGGTTCCAGCTGATCGTCCGCCAGCAGCGTGACGGCCTTTTTATCCCCCGACGTCAGGCTGTTAAGCGGTTTCGACAGCTGATGCGGGTTCTGCTGAATAAAACGGTTGGCTATTTCGCCAATCCGCGCGTTGAAGCGGTAGGTGGTGTCCAGATCGCTGCGATCGCCTTCCCCAAAATAGTGGTGGAAGGCCGTCGTGAGGGATAGTTGCGCCCCGCTGAAACGGTAGATAGCCTGCCAGTCATCGCCCACGGCAAACAGCGACGTGTGTTTATTCTGCGCCCGCAGCGCCGAAAGCAGCGCAGCGCGCTGCGGCGAGATATCCTGAAACTCATCCACCAGAATGTGTTTCCACGGGCTGACGAAGCGCCCTTTCTCCAGAATGATGATGGCCTGATGGATCAGCCCCGAAAAATCGACCGCGTTTTCGTCTTTCAGCGCGGTTTTCCACGCTTTCAGCATCGGCGCCATCAGCTTAACCCGTTTAGAAAACACAGCGCGGATCGACTCCGGTGCGCTTTCTATCATCTCCGCCTGAGAGCCGCCGTGCATGCGCATCAGGCTTACCCACCGGTCGAGACGAGAGCCCAGCCGGCGCGCCAGCTTTTCATCCTGCCAGAAGCTGCCCTCCGGCACCTCCCAGCTGAGTTCCTCTTCAAGCCACTGACGCCAGCCTTTCGCCTGCGCCTTTTTTTCACTGCACTGCTGACGCCATGCCTTGATAAACAGCGCCTGGCGAGCCTGAGCGTCGTTCTCCAGCTTGCTGACAACAGGAACTTTTTTGCTGCCCTGTTGAATGATGTGTAAAGCGAGGGAGTGGAACGTGCGCGCCGAGATATCCTGGGTATGCAAACGCGCCTGAATGCGCTCATCCATCTCCTGCGCAGCCTTGCGACCAAAGGCCAGCAGCAAAATCTGGTCTGCAACCGCCTCGCCCGTTGTCAGAAGCCAACCCGCGCGCGCCACCAGCACCGACGTTTTGCCGCTCCCGGCACCTGCCAGCACCAATAAAGACTGTTCGCCATTCACCACGGCGCGCGCCTGGGCAGGATTGAGGGGCGATGACTCCACTGTACTGAAGAAGTCGGCATATTGCGTAAGCATCGCCTCAGTCCAGGCCTGGTTATGCGCCAGACGGCTTTTCTCGATATCGCTCAGCCAGGCCTGGCACTTCCGCCACGCGTCGCGGCAGTTCTCAAATTCCTCAAGCCGCGCCACCGGTAAAGGCAATGCCGTCAGCGCCTGGGCGATTTTTTGCTGAAGCCCGGCGGTTTGCTGGCGCGTCAGCCACTTCTGCTGCGTATTGCTTAGCGCGATATCGTCCAGCACCTGTTGCAGAACCTGTGCGGCAATCACGCTCATCTCCTGGCTCCACTGCTGCCAGCGCGTGTTCAGATGATGGTGGAAGCGTTGGGTTTCCGCCCACTCGGTCCCGTGGAGTCGCACCACTTTGTCTGCCGGCAGGACGAACTCCAGCTCCCCCCATACCAGCCCTCGTTTACAATGAATGGCCAGTAGCTGATTAAACGGAATAAGGTATTCGTGGCGTTCACCGGAGACTTTCACTCCTGCATTGAGCAGGACAATCTTGTCGTAAGGGTGCTGCGCCAGGCGTTTGCCCATTGAAGTTGCTTTCAGTTCCATATCCTGCCGGATCCACGAGGTCATAATTTGTCAGACAGTTTAACTGCCAGTTTTAAGGTGCTCCAGCCCAAAAAAACGTTACAATCACCGGGCGTTAATCATATCGAAGGAAATGAGGGTTTATGCGTACCGTTCTGAATGTGTTGAATTTTGTCCTTGGCGGTTTTGCCACCACCCTTTCCTGGCTTTTTGCCACCCTGGTGAGCATCGTGCTCATCTTCACCCTTCCGCTGACGCGCTCCTGCTGGGAAATCACCAAACTGTCCCTCGTTCCTTATGGAAATGAAGCCGTACACGTGGATGAGCTGGAGCCGGAAAGAAAAAATGCCCTGATGAATACCGGCGGCACGCTGCTGAATATTTTATGGCTGATCTTCTTTGGCTGGTGGTTGTGTCTGATGCATATCTTCGCCGGTATCGCCCAGTGCATCACGATTATAGGCATTCCGGTTGGCATCGCTAATTTCAAAATTGCTACCATCGCCCTGTGGCCGGTAGGACGCCGTGTTGTCCCGGTCGAAGTCGCGCAAGCCGCGCGTGAAGCCAACGCCCGTCGCCGTTTTCAGTAATAAGGACTGGCCGCACTCATGCTAAGCCCCCTGCTTCGTCGCTATACGTGGAACAGTAACTGGCTGTATAACGTCAGGATCTTTATCGCCCTCTGCGGCACCGTCGCTCTGCCGTGGTGGCTAAATGACGTGAAGCTCACCATCCCCCTCACGCTTGGGGTGGTGGCCGGTGCGCTGGCGGATCTCGACGACCGCCTGGCCGGTCGTTTGCGTAATCTGGTCATCACGCTGGTCTGCTTCTTTATTGCTTCCGCCTCCGTTGAGCTGCTTTTCCCCTGGCCCTGGCTGTTTGCCTTAGGGCTGACGGTGTCTACCAGCGGCTTCATTTTGCTCGGCGGCCTCGGGCAACGCTACGCCACTATCGCGTTTGGCGCCCTGCTGATTGCCATTTACACCATGCTGGGCGTCTCTCTTTACGATCAGTGGTATCAGCAGCCGGTCCTGCTGCTGTTGGGCGCTATCTGGTATAACCTGCTGACCTTAACCGGACATCTTATTTTTCCGGTTCGTGCCTTACAGGACAACATTGCCCGCAGTTACGAACAGCTGGCCCACTATCTGGAGCTGAAATCCCGGCTGTTTGATCCGGATATTGAAGAGGACAGCCAGGCGCCCCTGTACGATCTGGCGCTGGCAAATGGCCAGCTGGTCGCCACGCTAAATCAGACCAAAGCGTCTCTGCTCACCCGTCTGCGCGGCGATCGCGGTCAGCGCGGTACCCGGCGCACACTGCACTACTACTTTGTCGCCCAGGATATTCACGAGCGCGCCAGCTCCTCGCATGTGCAGTACGCTGACCTGCGCGAGAAATTCCGCTACAGCGACGTGATGTTCCGTTTCCAGCGCCTGCTGTCAATGCAGTCTCAGGCCTGCCAGCAACTTGCGCGCTCAATACTGCTGCGCACGCCCTATCAGCACGATCCTCGCTTTGAACGCGCATTCAGTCATCTGGATGCGGCCCTCGATCGCGTTCAGGCCAGTGGGACATCGCCGGAACAGTTCAAAGCCCTGGGATTCTTGCTCAACAACCTGAGAGCCATCGATGCTCAGCTCGCCACCATTGAGTCTGAACAGGCGATGGCAATGCCGGGCAATGACGCCGACAACCAGCTTGCCGACGACAGTCTCAACGGTTTCAGCGATATGTGGCTGCGCCTGAGCCGTCATTTTACGCCGGAATCCGCCCTCTTTCGCCATGCGGTAAGGATGTCGCTGGTTCTGTGCGTCGGCTATGCATTTATCCAGATAACAGGGTTGCACCACGGTTACTGGATCCTGCTGACCAGCCTGTTTGTCTGCCAGCCGAACTATAACGCTACCCGCCATCGGCTCGCGCTGCGTATTGTCGGGACATTAGTCGGGGTCGCCATCGGGCTGCCGGTGCTCTACTTTGTGCCATCCGTAGAAGGGCAACTGATCCTGATCGTGATTACCGGTGTACTGTTTTTCGCCTTCCGCAATGTGCAGTACGCCCACGCCACGATGTTCATCACGCTGCTGGTGCTGCTCTGCTTCAATCTGCTGGGTGAAGGCTTTGAAGTGGCCCTCCCCCGCGTGATCGACACGCTAATCGGCTGCGCCATTGCCTGGGCGGCGGTGAGCTTTATCTGGCCGGACTGGCGTTTTCGTAACTTACCGCGCGTGTCCGACAGAGCAATGAACGCCAACTGCCGCTATCTGGATGCTATTCTTGAGCAATACCATCAGGGTCGCGATAACCGTCTGGCCTATCGGATTGCCCGTCGCGATGCGCATAACACGGACGCAGAGCTGGCTTCCGTTGTCTCGAATATGTCAACTGAGCCGCGCGCCACGGCAGAAATCCGGGAGACAGCCTTCCGCCTGCTGTGTCTGAACCACACGTTCACCAGCTATATCTCTACCCTTGGCGCCCACCGTGAGAAACTGACAAATCCGGGCATCCTGGCGCTGCTGGACGACGCCGTTTGCTACGTTGATGATGCGCTTCATCATCAACCTGCGGATGAGCCACGGGTTCACCAGGCACTGGATGAACTGGTGCAACGTATCGCACACCTTGATCCTGGCACCGACAACAAAGCTCCGCTGGTCCTACAGCAAATTGGCCTGCTTATCGCTTTGCTGCCGGAAATTTGTCGGCTGCGACAGAAGATCGCTACCTGGCGGAATGATGGCCCTGCGACTCAGGCAGCGCATTAAACCACTCCATAAGCTCCCGGCGAATATCCGCCGGGAGTGCCGCTTCATGTAACCCTTCGATGGCGCCTTCAAACGCGAACAATACCCGGATACTCAGCGCTTTATTCTTAGAGCGCATTTTCAGCCAGCTCGTCTTCGCCCCCAACTGTCGTAGCGTCTCTTCATTGGTAATGCCCGCCTCCATAAGCAGGACCTCAATCTGAAAGGTCAGGTTCGGCAGATCCTTAAGCCGATTACGCTGATGGCGCTGGTAGCGCTCTTTCCTGGCGGCATCGAGCGCAAACGAGGAGAGCTGAAGCAGCTTTTCCCTGTTTTGCCACAGACCTTCATCCACACGGTAGTAATTAAGCAGCACTGGCCGTCCTCGTTTCATCAGTGTCAGAAAAGAGGAGGCGTTTTTTACACAGTATTTTGCACTTTGCTCACAGGCGCGAAGGTACAGCTCGCCGTCAGACACCATCGCGAACACCGCTTCATCCACGGCCAGGGTATAACCGCCAAACAGGGCGCGATGATGAATTTCGCCCAGCGGAGAGAGGTATTCTTGAGATTGATAAATCCGATCATAAGATATCTTTTTCATGATAATTCCATTAAAAATCATACAGTAAACACGATATTTCTTACTAACGGATCCGTTAGCAGGAAAATAGGCAACTTATTGCCGTTGGGCAAGATGATTTTTTCAGGTTCACCAGGAATGGATGAAATTTGCGAGTCGCTTTCCGAAAATGAGGTTGATCTTTATGCACACAGGGGTTACTGTATATCCATACAGTAACTACAGGGCTGGAATGAATATGTACACTTCAGGCTATGCAAATCACTTAACACCTTCCACTTCTGCCGCAGGCAATGCTGCGCAGAATTCTATCGGGCGTGTATCGACAGGGCTTATCAGTGAAGTGGTTTACCGTGAAGACCAGCCGCTGTTAACACAACTCTTACTCCTGCCGCTTTTGCAGCAGCTCGGGCAACAGTCTCGCTGGCAGCTCTGGCTGACGCCACAGCAAAAATTAAGTCGTGAATGGGTTCAGTCGGCTGGCCTGCCGTTAGCGAAGGTGATGCAGATTAATCAACTCTCCCCTTGCGATACGGTCGAGTCGATGGTCCGGGCATTACGTACCGGGAACTATAGCGTCGTGATTGGGTGGTTGCCTGAGGATCTGTCGCAAGAGGAACATTTGCGTCTGTCTGAAGCGGCTGAAGAAGGTAATGCGATGGGTTTCATCATGCGGCCGGTTCGTGGAGATTCCTATCGCAGAGGACAACATCCCGGGCTAAAAATTCACTCAAATGTGTACCATTGAGTCATTTTAAGAGTTTTCCTGGAATTTTTTTCGACCACGGTATGCAAAAAAAGTTCAACGCGTCAAAACTGCGGCAAGGCTTGTCTGACGCGGTTCTCGTTAATTTTACTGCACAAAATTCGTTCAAAAATTGTTAAATATTAGGTATACGGAACTTTTTTTTTCATATGCCTGACGGACTTCACACTTGTAAGTTTTCAGCTACGTTGTAGACTTTACATCGCCAGGGGTGCTCGGCCTAAGCCGAAGATATCGGTAGGTTTATATTTGACCACGCCCCCCGGTGAAGGATTTAACCGTGATTCCTCCGATGGAGATATTCATGGCAAATTTTGGATGATAACGAGGCGCAAAAAATGAAAAAGACAGCTATCGCGATTGCAGTGGCACTGGCTGGCTTCGCTACCGTAGCGCAGGCCGCTCCGAAAGATAATACCTGGTATGCAGGTGGTAAACTGGGCTGGTCTCAGTTCCATGACACCGGTTGGTACAACAGCAGCCTGAACAACGATGGCCCTACTCACGAGAGCCAGCTGGGTGCAGGTGCGTTCGGTGGCTATCAGGTTAACCCGTATGTTGGCTTTGAAATGGGCTACGACTGGTTAGGTCGTATGCCTTACAAAGGCGACAACGTAAATGGCGCTTTCAAAGCTCAAGGCGTACAGCTGACCGCTAAACTGGGTTACCCAGTGACTGACGATCTGGACGTGTACACCCGTCTGGGCGGCATGGTATGGCGTGCAGACTCCAGCAACAGCATCGCTGGTGACGACCACGACACTGGTGTTTCCCCAGTATTCGCTGGTGGCGTTGAGTGGGCAATGACCCGTGACATCGCTACCCGTCTGGAATACCAGTGGGTTAACAACATCGGTGACGGTGCTACCGTTGGCGTTCGTCCAGACAACGGCATGCTGAGCGTTGGTGTTTCTTACCGTTTCGGTCAGCAGGAAGATGCGCCAGTCGTAGCTCCAGCTCCGGCTCCAGCTCCAGAAGTACAGACCAAGCACTTCACTCTGAAGTCTGACGTTCTGTTCAACTTCAACAAAGCTACCCTGAAACCAGAAGGTCAGCAGGCACTGGATCAGCTGTACACCCAGCTGAGCAACCTGGATCCTAAAGACGGTTCTGTAGTGGTTCTGGGCTTCACCGACCGTATCGGTTCTGACGCTTACAACCAGGGTCTGTCTGAGAAACGTGCTCAGTCTGTAGTTGATTACCTGGTATCTAAAGGTATCCCAGCTAACAAGATCTCCCCACGTGGTATGGGCGAATCTAACCCAGTTACCGGTTCTACCTGTGACAACGTGAAACCACGCGCTGCACTGATCGACTGCCTGGCACCAGATCGTCGCGTAGAGATCGAAGTTAAAGGTATCAAAGACGTTGTAACTCAGCCTGCGGCATAAGTTATCGTCTTATAAAAAAACCCCGCGATGCGGGGTTTTTTATTATCTGAAGAAAAGTAAAAAGCTTATTTTTTACCTAACAGTGCCTGTAGATCGTTCTTCAGCGTCGACATCTGGCTGGCATACTTCTCTTTGTGCTCGGCATCTTCAATCAGCTGCACCACCGTTTCCGACAGGGTTTTTCCGCGCCGCTGCGCAAGCCCGGCCAGACGCTGCCAGACCATGAACTCCAGGTCGATCGATTTCTTACGGGTGTGCTGATGCTCGGCATTGAAATGCCGTTTACGACGAGCACGGATAGTTTGCTTCATCCGGTTTAACAAGGCCGGATTAATGTGTTTCTCAATCCAGCCGTTGACCTGTACCGGTTCGTTTTCGAGGGTCAGCAACATATCCACAGCTTCTTGTGCCGCGCTGGCTTCGATGTAGCAGGTGATCAGCTCCCCTTCACGGTGCTTTTTGACCAGGTACTTCCATTTCCAGCCGCTTTCGAGGTTTTCCAGTTGTTGATATTTCATTGCGATCTCAGTGTTACCGTGTAACTCTGTTCAGAATATCAGTTTTTTGGCAATCTGCTGAAAAGAAATCATATCCTGTGAAACGCCGCAGGCGATCCGCATGACGAAAACCCGAATCCTGATTGGGCAGAGTGCGCCGCTTACGGTATACTCCACGGTTTTACTTCTGACTAAAAAACATCAACTTTGACCATTACGAAACTTGCATGGCGTGACCTGGTTCCGGATACCGAGAGCTATCAGGAGCTGTTTGCACAGCCAGACCTCACAAAAGAACACGAATTCATACTTAGCGATACACAACCGCGTTTGCATTACGCGCTGGAGCAGATGTCATCCCCATGGGCTACATCTCCTTTTATGCTGCTCAAAGCCCCGGAAGAAGCCGAGTATCTGACGCTTCTCGGTGATGCCATGCGCCAGTTGCATCCAAAAACGAATGCCGTTTTTGGTGGTCAGTACCATATTGCCGGACGTGACGTGACCTTCGAACCTGCCACGCAGGCAGACGGACAATTCGCTGCAAAAGGCGAAGTGATCACCGCCAACTGGGTGGAAGCAGAACAGCTGTTCGGCTGCCTTCGTCAGTTCAATGGCGATGTGTCACTGCAACCCGGTCTGGTACACCGCGCGAACGGTGGTGTGTTGCTCATCTCCCTTCGCACCCTGCTCGCACAGCCTCTGCTGTGGATGCGCCTGAAAACGGTGGTGATGCAGCAACGTTTTGACTGGATAGGCTACGACGATTCACGTCCGCTGCCTGTTTCCATTCCGTCTATGCCGCTGTCGCTGACCGTCGTGCTGACGGGTGACCGTGAATCTCTGGCTGATTTCCAGGAAATGGAGCCAGAACTCGCGGAGCAGGCGGTTTACAGTGAATTTGAAGACAATATTCAGATCGCCGATGCCGATGACATGGCGCAGTGGTGTCAGTGGGTTATGGCCGTGGCGGAACGTTTCGCGCTGCCCTCGCCTGCCGAGGATGCGTGGCCGGGCTTAATCCGCGAGGCCGTACGCTACACTGGCGATCAGGAAACCCTGCCGCTCTGCCCGCTCTGGATCGGTAAACAGCTGCGTGAAGTGGGCGTTATCAGCGGCAACGGTCCGTTTACTGGTGAGCAGCTTAGCCAGATGCTGGCCCAGCGTGAATGGCGTGAAGGTTATCTTGCTGACCGTATGCAGGATGAAATTCTGCTGGAACAGATTCTGGTGGAGACCGAAGGCGAACGTATCGGGCAAATCAACGCCTTGTCCGTCATCGAGTTCCCCGGACACCCGCGCGCCTTTGGCGAGCCTTCCCGTATCAGCTGTGTCGTGCACATTGGTGACGGCGAATTTACCGATATCGAACGCAAGGCCGAACTGGGCGGAAACATTCATGCCAAAGGCATGATGATCATGCAGGCATTCCTGATGTCTGAACTTCAGCTGGAGCAGCAGATCCCCTTCTCTGCCTCGTTGACCTTTGAGCAGTCCTACAGTGAAGTCGACGGCGACAGCGCCTCGATGGCAGAGCTGTGCGCCGTGATCAGCGCGCTTGCAGACGTACCGATTAATCAGAATATTGCGATTACCGGTTCCGTAGATCAGTTTGGTCGTGCTCAACCGGTGGGTGGACTGAATGAGAAAATCGAAGGCTTCTTTGCTATCTGCCAGCAGCGCGGTTTAAACGGCAAACAGGGCGTGATTATTCCGGCGCCTAACGCTCGCCATTTGAGCCTGAGCCAGGCGATTCTGGATGCGGTAGAGCAGGAACAATTCGCCGTCTGGGCCATCGAAGGGGTTGAGGATGCTCTACCCTTACTGACAAACCTGGTCTGGGACGGCGAAGGCCAGACAACCCTGATGCAGACCATTCAGGAACGTATAGCTCAGGCGACACAGCAGGATGCTCGTCATCGTTATCCGTGGCCGTTACGCTGGTTAAGTTGGTTTAGTGCTAACTGATCGGACTTGTTCAGCGTACACGTGTTAGCTATCCTGCGTCCTTCACTAAAATAAGGCTTACTGAGAACATGGTAGATAAACGCGAATCCTATACTAAAGAAGACCTTCTTGCCTCTGGTCGCGGTGAACTGTTTGGTGCGAAAGGCCCGCAGTTACCGGCCCCAAATATGCTGATGATGGACCGTGTCGTGAAAATGACCGAAACCGGCGGCAACTTTGATAAGGGTTACGTAGAAGCAGAACTCGATATCAACTCGGACCTGTGGTTCTTCGGTTGCCACTTTATTGGCGATCCGGTAATGCCTGGCTGCCTGGGCCTCGATGCCATGTGGCAGCTGGTTGGCTTCTATCTGGGCTGGCTTGGCGGTGAAGGTAAAGGCCGTGCGCTGGGCGTAGGCGAAGTGAAATTCACCGGTCAGGTTCTGCCTACCGCGAAGAAAGTCACCTACCGTATCCATTTCAAACGCATCGTTAACCGCCGCCTGATTATGGGCCTGGCGGACGGTGAAGTGCTGGTAGATGGTCGTCTTATCTATACTGCGAACGACCTGAAAGTGGGTCTGTTCCAGGATACCTCCGCTTTCTGATAACGGCATTTAGCCCCTTCCAGAAAGGCGAAACCTCCGCATTGCGGAGGTTTCTTTTTAAAGAGACGGTATCAAGCAAGTACTGCCCTGTCTCCGATGGCTTCTCGCCAGCCCCCTAGCCATTGGGACCTTTGATTCAGGGCCTGATAGGGACACATTTCTTTTGAACGTCCGGCGATGCCAGCCTGATAACCACGTTGATGAGCCCTTTCCAGGCGATCTCGTTTCTGTCTCTTCATGCCTCGTTTCCCTCATTCTTTTGTCTGGTGGAAAGAAAACAGTGATTGCAATATGTGCAAGCACAGTTAACGAATACCCCGAATCGGCGTCAGCGTCAACGTTCAAAATTCATACGGGTGTCATATTTGTGAGCTACATGGAAGATCGTTTGTACAAAAAATGTGACGCGGGACAAGTAACAAACTGAACATAAAACGAAAAAAAAGCCGCAATCAGCAAGAAGCTGAGTGCGGCTTTCGTCGATGAATTTTACTTATGGCAGCCGGGAAATCTCTCTTGCGATAGCAGCCGACTCCTGTGCCCACCCCTGCGCAAGCACTTTCACCATTTCGTCATAGCCATCTTTCTGCTGCTTCAGTTCCAGATGGAAAGGACGCTTAATCAGCTGGCCCTGATGATTCAAGAGCCACTCCCCGCTGATAACAACCGCACCATCATAGCGGCCATGGAATCCCGTCACGTTAACATTTAGAGTGTCCTGATCGCTTCCCAGAGGCTGCGAGGCGACTACCCAACCAGGAAGCTGGCTGCTCAGATTCGCCACCAGCGTATTGCGTAGCTGCTGATCCAGAGGGCTGGCCCACAGGTTATTGTTGGCGATAACGTACTGCACATCGCTGGTCTGGTAGACCACCCCGTTGCCCGCAAGATAATCTGGCACGGCAACCTGTTCAACCCACAGCAGACGGCTGCCCTGCGAGGTGCTACTCTGCGCACCGGATTGCGCGCTTAACGGCAGCTGGTAGTAGCTTTTGTTATCGCTTCCAGAGCTACAGGCCGTTAATACCAGTGCGCCTGCGATGATTAGCCATTTTTTCATTGTTTCGCCCTCTTAGGCTCAGGATCCTTTTTGTCTTTCGCTTCAAACACCAGCGCGTTGCTCTTTTCATTGAGCGTTTTCAGAACGGGCTGTAGCTCGCGTAAAACCTGATCAAGACGTTGCATATCCGCCACCATCTTGTTGTAAGCCGCTGAGCCCGGCTGGAAGCCCTGCATACTGCGATTCAGTTCGCGCAACGTTTTCTGCATATCCTGCGGCAGTTGCTGCATGGACTGGTTGGCGGTGATCTTGTTGATATTATCCAGCGTGGTTTGCAGACGTTGCATCGTCGCCTGGCTCTGATGCAGTGATCCCGTCGCGGCCTCAAGCATTGGATTCAGCGGCAGATTGTTGATCTTATCCAGTGTTTCCATCAGGCGCTGTTGGATCTGCGCCAGGCCACTGCTGACCGTAGGAATGATTTTGTAGCCGCCAAATTCACGGATCCCCGTCATTGGTGGCGCTTTTGGATAGAAGTCCATATCGACATATAACGCCCCTGTGACCAGGTTGCCAGTTTTCAGCGAGCCACGCAGACCGCGATTCATCAGATCGCTGATATGCTCCCCAATATCCTGGTCCTCGCCTATCTGGTTAATCAAACGCTCAGGCTCAATGCGGATCAGCACCGGAATACGATAATCATCATCAAGCATCTGCTTGAGTCCCGGAACAAAGTAAGGCACTTGTCCCACGGTCCCCAGACGGATACCGCGGAACTCAACTGGCGCCCCAGGCTGCAAGCCGCGTACAGAGTCCTTAAAGAACATCAGGTAGTCGATGTGATCGGTATAGAGCGCATCCTGAATGCTTTTTTGATCGTCAAACAGCCTGAAGGCGGTTTTCTCCGCCACCGGTTGTCCCAGATCTATACCTTCCGGCACATCAAAACTGACGCCCCCACCAAACAGCGTGGTGAGTGAACCCATCTCAACGCGCATCCCCGCAGAGGTCAGATCCACCGCGATCCCGCTGTCTTTCCAGAAGCGAACGTTGCTGGTCACCAGGCGATCATTAGGCGCATTGATAAAAAGCTGATAGCTGATGGTCCGTTTTTGCGGATCGAAGGTGCTTGTTTCAACCGAACCGACGCGATATCCACGGAACAGTACCGGATCGCCCGGCGAGAGCTGGCCCGCTTTTTTGCTGTCCAGAATAACGCGGATCCCTTTTGCATCCGGTGGCGCAAGCGGCGGTGAATCCAGCAGCTGATAGTTTGCTGGCTGGGCGCCTTTGTTGCCGGGCTGGAGTTCGATGTAGGCCCCTGACAATAGCGTTCCTAAGCCGCTGATCCCTTCTCTCCCGACCTGCGGTTTCACTACCCAAAAAACAGAATCTTCATGGAGCAGTTTTTCCATGCCGGCATTCAGGCGGGCCTTGATTTCAACATGGGTTAAATCATCCGTCAGGGTCGCGCTTTCCACGACACCCACATCCACGCTGCGGCTCTTGATGGTGGTTTTTCCGCCCTCAATCCCCTCTGCATTGGTGGTAATTAGCGTGACTTCCGGTCCCTGATGGCTGTAATGATAAAACAGGATCCATGCACCGATCAGCGCGGTCACGATAGGGAAAATCCACACCGGCGACCAGTTTCTGACCTTCTGCACTTTAGCCTCTCCACTCTTATTTTCCATGCTCTTACTCTTCCTCATGGCTTGAATCGGGCTCACGATCCCACGATAAACGAGGGTCGAAGGTCATGGCCGCAAACATGGTCATAATGACGACCAACGCAAACATCAGCGCTCCCATAGCGGGATAAATACTCATCAGCCCCCCCATACGCACCAGCGCTGAGAGAACCGCAATCACGAACACGTCAATCATCGACCAGCGGCCAACAAATTCCACGACCTCATAAATCAGATGCATACGCTCGCTGTCTCGCTTACCGTGCCCTTTTGCATCCCAGCAAAGCCAGGCAATGGCAATCATCTTTAAGGTCGGAACCATAATACTGGCGAGGAATATGACGCCTGCAACAGGGTATGACCCCTCGCTCCACAGCAAAATCACCCCGGCCAGTATGGTCGAGGGCATTCTGTCGCCGAGCAGATCGGTGATCATGATCGGCAAGATATTGGCGGGCAGATAGAGCATGACAGAGGTCACCAGCAGCGCCATGGTCCATTGCAGGCTATTTTTACGCCGAACGTGACCTTTTGTTTCACAGCGCGGACACACCTCGACATCCGCAGGCAGCACGGCGGTGCAGCACGAGCAGGAGCGAAGCCCCTGACGGATACCCGGTACGCCCACCTTTACCGTCTGCGAGAGCGTCGGCGCCGGGGCAATATCGTCCCAGGCCCAGCGTCGGTCCACGCACTGGAACGCGCGCAGTTGTAGCACGCAGTACAGACACCACGGAATAAAGCTGCTGCCAATCCCCACATCGCCGTAGGCCATCAGCTTCACGAAACTGACCAGGATACCCGCGAGAAAAATTTCCGCCATCCCCCAGCTTTTCAACTGGAACAGGATCCGCGCGAGTTTGATTTTAAGGACAGTGGGCATCCTGACGCGGTTGACCAGCAGCAGAATGACGACCAGGCAAAAAGCCGGGACGATCTGCACGAAAAGAAGAAAGAAGGTGCCAAGGCTGGCGTAATCTTCCGAGAACATCACGCCTGGTATTTCCAGTAAATCCACCTGGCTGGTCATCCCGCCCACTTTCATATAGATGAAAGGGAAGAGATTGGAGAGCAGTAACATGAATAAGGCTGCCAGCGCATAAGCCGTAGGACGCTGCCTTGGCGCGTCCCACTCGGTCGTCAGCGTAGCGCCGCAGCGCGGGCAGGCAGCCTTATGTCCGTGACCAAGCTCTGGCAACGCCACGAGCATATCGCATTGCGAGCATAATATATGCCGATCGGCATGGTGCTGGTCACACATAGATTATCCCTGTTTATGCGCCGTTTTTCAGAGACTCAAGGTACTCCCAGCGCTCAAATGCCTCTTCCAGCGTCTGTTCAGCCTGGGAGAGTTCAGCCAATACTTTCTGAGTATAGTCGTGAGGCTGCGTAAAGAATGACGCATCAGCGACCTGGATTTGCAGTGCTTCCAGTGCAGCTTCCAGCTCTTCCAGACGCTGCGGCAGCCCTTCCAGCTCGCGCTGCAAGTTATAACTCATTTTAGCAGGAGACTTTTTGACAGTTTCTGCCTTTGCAACAACAGGTTCAGCGACATTTTTGGTCTTCGCCTGTTTTTGCGCCAGCGACTGCGATTGCTGTCCACGCGCGTCATGATAGCCGCCCACATATTGCCCGATGCGCCCTTTGCCTTCGAAGATCCAGCACTCGGTCACGGTGTTATCGACAAACTGACGATCGTGGCTGACCAGCATTACGGTTCCCTGATAACCATCAATCAACTCTTCCAGCAGTTCCAGCGTTTCGACATCCAGATCGTTAGTCGGTTCATCGAGAATCAATAAGTTACTGGGTTTCAGGAACAGACGCGCCAGCAAAAGACGGTTACGTTCTCCCCCGGACAGCGCGCGCACCGGCGTCATAGCGCGTTTCGGGTGGAACAGGAAGTCCTGAAGGTAGCCCAGCACGTGACGCGGCTTGCCATTAACCATGACCTCCTGTTTACCCTCGGCGAGGTTATCCATCACCGTACGGTCTGGATCCAGCTCGGCGCGGTGCTGGTCGAAGTACGCCACTTCCAGTTTGGTACCGCAGTGGATACGACCGCTGTCGGCCTGGAGCTGACCGAGCATCAGTTTCAGCAGTGTGGTTTTACCGCACCCGTTCGGGCCGATCAGCGCAATTTTGTCGCCGCGCTGAACCTGAGCGGAGAAATCGCTCACCAGCACTTTGCCGTCAACCGAATAATTCACGTTCTCCATTTCGAAGACAATCTTGCCCGAGCGGGACGCCTCTTCCACCTGCATTTTGGCGCTACCCATGACTTCGCGGCGTTCGTTACGTTCGCGGCGCATCGCCTTCAGGGCGCGAACGCGGCCTTCGTTACGGGTACGACGCGCTTTAATGCCCTGACGGATCCATACCTCTTCCTGGGCCAGCTTGCGGTCGAACTCGGCGTTTTGCAGCTCTTCCACGCGCAGGTTTTCTTCTTTCTCCAGCAGATAGGTATCGTAATCGCCCGGATAGGTCACCAGCTTGCCGCGATCGAGATCGACAATGCGCGTGGCCATGTTGCGGATGAACGAACGGTCGTGGGAGATGAAGATAATGGTACCGTTAAAGGTTTTCAGGAACCCTTCCAGCCAGTCAATCGCTTCGATATCCAGGTGGTTCGTCGGTTCGTCCAGCAGCAGCACCTTAGGCCCGCTCACCAGGGCACGACCCAGCGCCGCTTTACGCAGCCAGCCGCCGGAGAGCGCCGACAGCTCCATATCCGCTTCCAGGCCAAGCTGGGCCAGCACTTCGTTAATGCGGTTTTCCAGCTGCCACAGACCGTGGTGATCGAGCATCTCCTGCACTTTTGCCAGCTCGTTGAGATTCTTCTCGCTCGGGTCCGTCATCACCAGATGCGAAATCTCGTGGTAACGCTTGAGGTATTCCGCCTGCTCTGAAATCCCTTCGGCCACAAAATCGTACACGCTGCCGGTGACGTTACGCGGCGGATCCTGTTGCAGACGAGAGACGATCAGATCCTGCTCGTAAACAATACGGCCGTCATCCAGCCCCTGCTCACGGTTGAGGATTTTCATCAGCGTCGATTTACCTGCGCCGTTACGGCCCACCAGACAGACGCGCTCGTTATCTTCGATATGCAGCTCTGCATTATCGAGAAGCGGTGAGTCGCTGAAAGAGAGCCACGCGCCGTGCATACTAATTAAAGACATTTATTTTTCCTTTCAGACCGCGGAGATCAGCCAGCAGTTGTGGATTTGACGGTTACGGGCAAAGTCCTGAGACAGCGTTTTTTGGCTGATTTCTTGTGCTTTCAGTCCCAGTTCGGCCAGGCCGTCGTGATCCATGCGGAATCCGCGCTTGTTATTCGAGAACATAATGGTGCCGCCTTTACGCAGCAGACGCTTCAGGTCAGTCATCAGGCGCAGGTGATCGCGTTGAACATCAAAGCTATCCTCCATACGCTTGGAGTTAGAGAAGGTCGGCGGATCGATAAAGATCAGGTCAAACTGCTCGTCGGTATCGCGCAGCCAGCCCAGCACGTCGGCCTGTAACAGGCGATGCTGACGGCCGGTTAAGCCGTTAAGACGCAGGTTGCGCTCTGCCCACTCCAGATAAGTCCGGGACATATCTACCGTGGTGGTGCTACGCGCGCCGCCAAGCCCCGCATGAACGCTGGCGCTGCCGGTATAGGAGAACAGGTTCAGGAAGTCTTTCCCCTTGCTCATCTGGCCCAGCATGCGGCGGGCGATACGGTGATCGAGGAACAGGCCGGTATCAAGGTAGTCGGTCAGGTTAACCCACAGGCGCGCGTTATATTCGCCCACTTCGATGAAGTCACCCTTCTCGCCCATCTTCTGATACTGATTTTTACCTTTCTGACGCTCACGGGTTTTCAGCACCAGCTTGTTTGGCGAAATGCCAAGTACGGCGATGGTGGCCGCAATCACATCCAGCATACGCTGACGCGCTTTTTGCGCATCGATAGTTTTCGGCGGGGCGTATTCCTGAACCACCACCCAGTCCGCATAGCGGTCAACCGCCACGTTGTACTCGGGCAGGTCAGCGTCGTACAGGCGATAACATTCGATGCCTTCTTGCTTCGCCCACTTCTCAAATTTCTTCAGGTTTTTGCGCAGGCGGTTGGCGTAATCTTCCGCCACGCCTGACGGTTTGCTATCCGCCGCTACCTCTGCCAGATGGTAGTTTTTCTGCACGCAGTCCAGCGGGCCGTTTTTCGCTTTGAACTGGCGATCGGCACGCAATTGCAGGCAGCTCAGCAGCTCCGGCGAGGCGCTAAACAGGGAGAGGTTCCAGCCGCCGAAATGCGCTTTCATGTTGCGGCCCAGCAGGCTGTGCAGTGCAATCAGCGCCGGCTCGCTGTCCAGACGCTCACCATACGGCGGGTTGCTGATCACCGTACCGTACGGGCCTTTTGGCAGAGGATTGGTCAGGTTCGCCACGTCCTTCACCTCGAAGGTCACCAGCTCGCCGATACCGGCACGACGGGCGTTGCTGCGCGCGCGTTCAATCACCCGTGCGTCGCTGTCCGAACCGTAAAAGTGAGAGGTGTACTCCGCCAGCCCTTTACGGGCGCGGGTCTGCGCATCGTCTTTGACCTCTTTCCAGATGGCTTCATCGTGCTGCGCCCAGCCTTTGAAGCCCCAGTGGCCGCGGTGCAGCCCTGGCGCACGGTCGGTGGCCAGCATCGCGGCTTCAATCAGCAGCGTACCGGAACCGCACATCGGATCGAGCAGCGGCGTACCTGGCTGCCATCCGGAGCGCATCACGATAGCGGCAGCCAGCGTTTCTTTGATCGGCGCCATCCCGGTGCGATCGCGATAGCCGCGCAGATGCAGGCCTGCGCCACTCAGATCCAGGGAAATACTGGCCGTATCGCCGTTCAGCCAGACGTTGATACGCAGATCCGGGTTTTCACGGTCAACGTTCGGACGTTCTTTATTGCGACGCGTGAAGCAGTCCACAATGGCATCCTTAACGCGCAGGGCACCGTACTGGCTGTTGCGGATCTCATCGTTGACGCCGTTGAAATGCACCGCAAAGGTAGCGTCCGGGGTGAAGATCTCTGTCCAGTCGATCATCTGTACACCGGTGTAGAGATCAAGATCGCTGTAGACCTTGCACTCTTTCATCGGCAGCATGATGCGCGACGCCAGACGGCTCCACATCAGGCTCTGGTAAATAAGCCGCGTGTCGCCCTCAAAATGGACACCACCCTGAACCACCCGGCACTCTTTCGCGCCCAGGGCTTCCAGTTCAGTTTTTAACAGCTCTTCCAGCCCACGGGCCGTACTGGCAAACAGAGAATTCATATCGTCACTTTTACTCATAGAAAATTGTCGCGCATTATAGCTAATATGGCGTGTATGTCATAAAGTTGAAGGCTTATTTTCTTTAGCGGGAGTGTGCAGTGGCGACGTTATCCAGGCTTTTTATTCATCCGGTGAAATCCATGCGCGGCATCGGCGTCTCTCACGCGCTGGCCGATATGAGCGGATTCGCCTTCGATCGTATTTTTATGGTCACCGAGCCTGACGGTACGTTTATCACCGCACGTCAGTTCCCGCAGATGGTTCGCTTTACCCCTTCCCCGCTTCATGACGGGCTGCATTTGACCGCGCCGGACGGTTCAAGCGTCGTGATCCGCTTTGCTGATTTTGCGCCGCTTGATGCGCCAACGGAAGTGTGGGGCAATCATTTTACCGCGCGTATCGCGCCGGATAACATTAACCAGTGGCTGAGCGGCTTTTTCTCCCGTGACGTTCAGCTGCGCTGGGTTGGGCCTGCGCTGACCCGTCGCGTGAAGCGCCACGATGCGGTTCCTCTCTCCTTCGCGGATGGTTTTCCCTTCCTGCTGACCAGCGAGGCCTCGCTGCGTGATTTACAAAATCGTTGCAAAGCCAGCGTGCAGATGGAGCAGTTTCGCCCGAATCTGGTGGTGACCGGAGCGAATGCCTGGGATGAAGATACCTGGAAAGTGATCCGCATCGGCAGCGTTATTTTTGATGTCGTGAAGCCGTGCAGCCGCTGTATTTTTACCACCGTCAGCCCGGAGAAAGGCCAGAAACACCCTTCCGGCGAACCGCTGAAAACCTTGCAGTCATTTCGTACCGCGCAGGATAACGGTGATGTCGACTTCGGCCAGAACCTGATCCCCCGCTCCAGCGGCGTGATCCGCGTGGGCGACGAGGTCGAAATTCTCACCCGCGGGCCTGCCAGGGTGTACGGCGCAGGTCAGGAAGAAGAGATGGTTGACGTTGTCACCAACGTCGCTTCCGCGGTGGATATTCACTGGGAAGGCAAAGTTATCCGTGGTAACAATCAGCAGGTGCTACTGGAACAGCTGGAACAGGCAGGTATCCGCGTACCGTATTCCTGTCGCGCGGGGGTTTGCGGATGCTGTCGCATTAAACTGGTCGATGGTGAAGTAAGTGCCCTGAAGAAATCTGCGATTGGCAGTGACGGCACGATCCTGTGCTGTAGCTGTGTCCCGAAAACATCCGTACAGCTGGAAGCTTAAACTGCCTGTTCAAGGCTGAAGGAATCAACGCGCAGCTGTGGCTTCAGCCTGTCATTCATCACTTTGATGGCATCACCTAACTGCATAACTCGCCCGGCAATGGTCACGCCGGGTTGGGCCAGCAAACAGAGCGCAGCGTTTTCACCGGGTTCAACCACCAGCAAATTCACCTCTTCTTCGGTATCGCTCAGATTGACGCTCGCCGCATCGCCGATAGCCGGGGTCCAGCACATGCCGTGGGCGAGAAAATGCCAGCTTTTCGGCATTTGCGGTTTCAGGAAACGGATCGCCACCAGCGCATTTAGTACCAGTTCAGCGCGCTGTTCTTTGGAGAGATCGAACTCGCGGCATTTTTCTTCAAAAGAGAATTAGAGTGCAGCGTCGTCAACGCAAAAGCCTGAGGGAGCAAACGCGTCTGGCGTTAACATTCGGCGCGCAAAACGAGAGCGAAACAACATGCCATTGGCTAAGTCGAGCATCATACGGTCATGCTCGTCACAAAAATACCAGCGCCAGTTATCGTCAGGTTTAATTCGCATGTTTCTCTCCCGTCCCCTAAACGTCCTGTACTAAAAATGTCCTGTTTGCCGCTTCGCTTATAACACTAGTAATAAAAGACTATAATGTTTAAATAAGCAACAATGACGGAATATAAAACAACCAGGGCTGGAAATAAAGCCCTGGTTGTCTGATTAAGAGAAAAGATTAGATATGCGTGACGATTTCTTTAATCAGCGGCGGCCCTTTAAAAATAAAGCCGGAATAAATTTGCACCAGCGATGCACCTGCCGCCATCTTCTCACGTGCAGCGATGACAGAGTCAATGCCACCCACGCCAATAATCGGCAGCTGACCTTTTAATTCTGCGGAGAGTGCGCGAATAATTTCGGTGCTTTTTAATTGTACCGGACGGCCACTTAATCCACCCGCTTCGTCACAGTTTTTCATTCCCTGAACGAGAGAGCGATCGAGTGTTGTATTGGTTGCAATCACACCATCAATATTATGGCGAACTAAACTGTCGGCAACCTGGATCAATTCTTCTGCCGAAAGATCCGGGGCGATCTTAACCGCGACCGGAACATATTTATGGTGGATCGCCTGTAGCGCCGTTTGTTTATTTTTAATGGCGCTAAGAAGATCGTCGAGCGCTTCGCCATATTGTAATGAACGCAGCCCTGGGGTGTTAGGCGAAGATATATTCACCGCAATATAACCGGCATAGGCATAGACTTTTTCCATACAAATCAGATAGTCATCTTTACCCTGCTCGACCGGCGTGTCTTTATTTTTGCCAATATTAATACCCAGCACGCCATCAAAATGGGCTTTCTTAACGTTCTCAACCAGATGATCGACGCCAAGGTTATTAAAGCCCATGCGGTTGATCAGCCCCTCGGCTTCAACCAGGCGAAACAGACGTGGCTTGTCATTTCCCGGCTGCGGACGCGGCGTCACCGTCCCGATTTCGATCGAGCCAAAGCCCATCGCACCGAGTGCATCAATGCATTCGCCATTTTTGTCCAGACCGGCCGCCAGGCCCAGTGGATTTTTGAAAGTCAGGCCCATGCACTGAACTGGTTTTTCCGGCACGTTTTGACGCACCAGCGCGGCCAGAGGCGTTCCTGTAATACGGCGTAACTGCTGAAATGTAAATTCATGAGCGCGCTCAGGATCGAGCTGGAAAAGGGCTTTACGAACGAAGGGGTAGTACATGAACTCTCCTGGATTCCCGGTGTGCAAACCGGGAGGGGATTATGTGCGATTCCGCCCGGAAAGGGAATTGACCTGTGGCAAAAAAAGCCACGTAAAACGCAATCGTTTACTTATCGGTTCGCTTCTTATGCATTTTTCTGCATTCATCCTGAGGATAAATCATTTAGTGGAATAACCACGCAATGTCACACTCCTGAAAATTGTTATGAATGTTAGATAAAAGCAAACAATTAGTTATAAGGAGCAACCATGCGCGTCATTACCCTGGCCGGAAGCCCCCGCTTCCCCTCTCGCTCCAGCGCACTGCTGGAATACGCTCGCGAAAAGCTTAATGCTCTGGATGTCGAAGTGTGTCACTGGAATTTGCACAATTTCGCGCCTGAAGATCTGCTCTACGCCCGTTTCGACAGCCCGGCGCTGAAAACCCTGATCGAACAACTTAAGAGTGCTGACGGGCTGGTCGTCGCGACACCGATTTATAAAGCCTCTTTTTCCGGCGCACTGAAAACGCTGCTCGATCTGCTGCCCGAACGCGCGCTGGACGGTAAGGTCGTCCTGCCGCTGGCCACAGGCGGTACGGTAGCTCATTTACTGGCGGTGGATTATGCCCTCAAGCCGGTTCTGAACGCGCTGAAAGCGCAGGAGATCCTGCATGGCGTCTTCGCTGACGACTCACAGGTAATCGACTACCAGCATAAACCCCATTTCACGCCGAATCTGCAAACCCGCCTCGACAGTGCGCTCGACACCTTCTGGCACGCCCTAAACCGTCGGGATCGCCACGCGGCAGCATTTCATCAATCACAAGGAGTGGCGCATGTTTAAAACAGTTACCCGTATCGGGCTGGCAGGTCTGCTGGCAGTGGCGTCGCTGGCTCAGGCGGCGGAGAAAGCGCCGGAGAGCCTGCGTATCGGTTATCAGAAAGGCAGCGTCAGCATGGTGTTGGCGAAAAGCCATGCGTTGCTTGAGAAGCGTTTCCCGGAGACCAAATTCTCATGGGTCGAGTTCCCTGCCGGACCACAGATGCTGGAGGCGCTGAACGTCGGGAGTATTGATTTAGGCAGCACCGGCGATATCCCGCCGATCTTTGCGCAGGCTGCCGGGGCGGATCTGGTTTACGTTGGCGTTGAGCCCGCCAAGCCGAAGGCAGAGGTTATTTTGGTGCCCGAAAACAGCGAGATCAAAAGCGTCGCCGGCCTCAAAGGCCATAAGGTTGCTTTCCAGAAAGGTTCAAGCTCGCACAACCTGCTGCTGCGCGCGTTGCAGGAGGCCGGCCTAAAATTCACCGATATCCAGCCCGTTTACCTGACGCCTGCCGATGCGCGCGCGGCGTTTCAGCAAAAAAATGTTGATGCCTGGGCTATCTGGGATCCGTACTACTCCGCCGCACTGTTGCATGGCGGTGTGCGGGTGCTGAAAGACGGCACCACCCTGAAGCAGACCGGTTCGTTCTACCTGGCGGCACGTCCTTACGCTGAGAAAAATGGCGCATTTATTCAGCAGGTGCTGGATACCTTCTCTCAGGCCGATGCGCTGACCCAAAGCCAGCGTCAGCAGAGCATCACGCTGCTGGCAAAAACCATGGGCCTGCCTGAACCGGTGATCGCCACCTATCTTGACCACCGTCCTCCCACCACCATAGCACCGATTGACGCCCACGTTGCCGCTCTCCAGCAGCAAACGGCAGACCTCTTTTATCAAAACCGCCTGGTTCCAAAGCAGGTGAATATTCGCGAACGCATCTGGCAACCCGCTGGCATTGAAGGAAAAAAATCATGAGTCTGAATCTTTTCTGGTTTTTACCCACCCACGGTGATGGACACTATCTTGGCACAGAAGAAGGCGCCCGCCCGGTCGATCACGGCTATCTACAGCAGATCGCCCAGGCGGCAGACCGCATCGGTTTTACCGGGGTACTGATCCCGACGGGCCGCTCGTGTGAGGATGCGTGGCTGGTTGCCGCGTCAATGATCCCCGTCACCCAGCGCCTGAAATTCCTGGTAGCCTTGCGCCCGAGCGTGGTGTCGCCAACCGTCGCGGCGCGTCAGGCGGCAACGCTGGACAGGCTTTCCAACGGCCGTGCGCTGTTCAACCTGGTGACGGGCAGCGATCCGCAGGAGCTGGCGGGCGATGGCGTCTTTCTCGATCATACCGAGCGCTATGAAGCCTCCGCAGAGTTCACCCGCGTCTGGCGACGTCTGCTGGAAGGGGAAACCGTCACCTTCGAAGGGAAACATATCCACGTTCGCGATGCGCAGCTCTACTTCCCGCCGGTACAGCAGCCGCGCCCTCCCCTCTATTTCGGCGGATCGTCGGACGTGGCGCAGGAGCTGGCGGCTGAGCAGGTCGATCTCTATCTGACCTGGGGCGAGCCACCGGAGCTGGTGAAAGAGAAAATTGCTCAGGTACGCGCTAAAGCCGCAGAACATGGCCGTACGGTACGCTTTGGTATTCGCCTGCACGTGATCGTACGTGAAACCAACGACGAGGCCTGGCAAGCCGCCGACCGTCTGATCGCTCATCTGGACGACGACACTATCGCTAAAGCACAGGCGGCGTTTGCCAAAACCGACTCCGTGGGCCAGCATCGGATGGCTTCCCTGCACAACGGCAAGCGTGAAAATCTTGAGATCAGCCCGAACCTGTGGGCCGGGGTAGGTCTGGTGCGCGGCGGTGCCGGCACGGCACTGGTCGGCGACGGTCCAACCGTAGCGGCACGCATTAATGAATACGCGGCGCTGGGGATCGACAGCTTTATCCTGTCTGGCTACCCACATCTGGAGGAGGCGTACAAGGTGGGTGAACTGCTGTTCCCGCATCTGGATGTCGCTATCCCGGAAATTCCGCAGCCACGTCAGCTTCAGTTGCAGGGCGAAGCCGTGGCGAACGCGTTTATCCCGAGAAAAGTCGCGCAAAGCTAAGGAGCCACCATGTCTGCAACCGCACAAAAATGGCTGCTGCGCGCCGCGCCGTGGTTTCTGCCCGTCGGCATTGTCCTCGTCTGGCAACTGGCGTCTTCAACTGGCTGGCTGTCGAGCCGCATTTTGCCCTCTCCGGAGGGCGTTGTGGAAGCGTTCTGGTCGCTAAGCGCCAGCGGTGAGCTGTGGCAACATCTTGCCATCAGCTCCTGGCGCGCGGTAATTGGCTTTTCGATTGGCGGAAGCATCGGCCTGACGCTGGGGCTGATCAGCGGCCTGTCACGCTGGGGTGAGCGGCTACTGGATACCTCCGTTCAGATGCTGCGCAACGTGCCGCATCTGGCGCTTATTCCGCTGGTTATCCTGTGGTTTGGCATTGATGAGAGCGCCAAAATTTTCCTCGTGGCGCTGGGAACGTTATTCCCGATTTATATCAATACCTGGCATGGGATCCGTAATATCGATCGCGGTCTGGTGGAGATGGCCCGCAGCTATGGCCTGTCAGGTTTTGCCCTGTTTACCCATGTGATCCTGCCGGGCGCCCTGCCCTCCATTATGGTTGGGGTGCGTTTTGCGCTCGGCCTGATGTGGCTAACCCTGATCGTGGCGGAAACCATTTCGGCTAACTCCGGCATTGGTTATCTGGCGATGAACGCCCGCGAGTTCCTGCAAACGGACGTGGTGGTGGTTGCCATTATCCTTTATGCCCTGCTCGGCAAACTTGCGGACGTCAGCGCCCAGTGGCTGGAACGTAGCTGGCTGCGCTGGAACCCGGCCTACACCGCTCAGGAGGCGAAAGCATGAATACTGCACGACTGAACCAGGGAACACCGTTACTGCTGAACGGCGTGACCAAACGCTACGGCGACAACACCATTCTGAATGCACTGGATCTGCATATTCCTGCCGGACAGTTTGTGGCCGTTGTCGGCCGCAGCGGTGGCGGCAAGAGTACCCTGCTGCGTCTTTTAGCCGGGCTGGAAGCGCCAAACAGCGGTGACATTCTGGCAGGCACTACGCCGCTGGCCACGATTCAGGATGATACGCGCATGATGTTTCAGGACGCGCGTCTGCTGCCGTGGAAAACGGTGATGGATAACGTCGGGCTGGGCCTGAAGGGCAGCTGGCGGGAGGACGCCCGGCAGGCACTCGCTGCGGTAGGGCTGGAGAATCGCGCGGGAGAGTGGCCTGCGGCCCTGTCGGGTGGACAAAAGCAGCGCGTAGCGCTGGCACGCGCGCTGATTCACCGTCCCGGCCTGTTGCTGCTCGATGAACCGCTCGGCGCGCTTGATGCCCTGACGCGGATCGAGATGCAGGATCTGATTGAAACCCTCTGGCAGACGCACGGCTTTACGGTACTGCTGGTGACGCATGATGTCAGTGAAGCCGTGGCAATGGCAGACAGGGTGCTGTTAATAGAAGAGGGCAAAATTGGTCTGGATCTGACGGTAGATATTCCACGTCCTCGCCGCGTGGGATCGGCCAGACTGGCGGAGCTGGAAGCCGAAGTACTGGATCGGGTGATGAAACGTGGGGAAGCGGAGATTCAGCGGATAAAGGCTAATGCCTGATGCCCTCACCCCGGCCCTCTCCCACAGGGAGAGGGAGAAAACCGATGCCCCGCGACCCCACGTAGGCCCGGTAAGCGTAGCGCCACCGGGCTTTTTTACATCAGGCCAGCGCCTTAGCAATCTTCTCGTACAGATCGCCAGACAGATTTTCCAGCCCTTTCAGCTGCTCAAGCGCGGCGCGCATTTTCGCCTGACGCTGCGCATCGTAACGTTTCAGGCGGATCAGCGGCTCAATCAGACGAGACGCCACCTGCGGGTTACGGCTGTTCAGCTCGGTCAGCATTTCAACCATGAACTGATAACCGCTGCCGTCTTCGGCATGGAACGCGGCCGGGTTGCTGCTGGCGAAGGCACCAATCAGAGAGCGGACGCGGTTCGGGTTGCTCATGGTGAACGAACGGTGCTTCAGCAGGCTGCGTACTTTGCTGAGTACATCGGCTGCCGGGCTGGTGGCCTGAAGGATGAACCACTTGTCCATCACCAGACCATCCTGATGCCACTTGTCGTCGTACTCCTGCATCAGCGCATCGCGGCACGGTAGCTCGGCGGCAACGCTTGCGGCCAGCGCGGCCAGGGCATCCGTCATGTTATCGGCTTCGTGGTACTGCTTGCTGACCAGCGTGTTCGCCAGCTCTGCCTCACCAAACGCCAGATAGCGCAGGCAGGTATTGCGCAGGGAACGTTTACCGATATCCGCATGTTCCACCCGATACGCGTCCAGCTTGTTGGCGTTGTAAATGGCGAGGAACTCATCTGCCAGTTCGGTCGCCAGCGTGCGGGTCAGCGCTTCACGCACGGCGACGATGGCAATCGGGTCGATGATGTCAAACAGCTCGGCGATTTCAGTCGCAGAAGGCAGCGTTAAAATTTCAGCCGCCAGCGCCGGATCAATGTTCTCATCCAGCAGGATGGCACGGAACGCGTCTGCCACATGAACCGGCAGCGTCAGCGGCTGGCCCTGCTGGTAACGGTTGACGTTCAGCTTGATGTAGGTCGCCAGCAGACTTTGTGCGGCATCCCAGCGCGAGAAATCGTTGCGCGCGTGACGCATCAGGAACGTCAGCTGCTGATCGCTCCACTTGTATTCGAGTTTCACCGGCGCGGAGAACTCGCACAGCAGGGCAGGAACGGGCTGGAAATAGACGTTATCGAAGATAAAGGTCTGCTCTGTCTGGGTCACGTTCAGCACGTTATGCACCGGGTGGCCGCCCTTCTGTAACGGGATCACGTTGCCTTCGTTGTCGTATAGCTCAACGCTGAACGGAATGTGCAGCGGATGTTTCTCTTCCTGCTCGGCCGTTGGCGGCGTGCGCTGGCTGATGGTCAGCGTGTACTGCTCGGTTTCCGGGTTGTAGTCGTCTTTGACCGTCACGATCGGCGTACCGGCCTGGCTGTACCAGCGGCGGAAATGAGACAAATCGACGTTAGAGGCGTCCTCCATCGCCTGGACGAAATCGTCGCAGGTGGCCGCACTGCCGTCGTGACGCTCAAAGTAAAGCTGCATCCCTTTCTGGAAATTCTCTTCGCCCAGCAGGGTGTGGATCATACGGATAATTTCAGCGCCTTTTTCATACACCGTCAGGGTGTAGAAGTTATTCATCTCAATGACTTTATCCGGGCGGATCGGGTGCGCCATTGGGCTGGCATCTTCTGCAAATTGCAGACCACGCATGGTGCGCACGTTGTTGATGCGGTTCACCGCCCGCGATCCCAGATCGGAGCTGAACTCCTGATCGCGGAAGACGGTTAAGCCCTCTTTCAGGCTCAGCTGGAACCAGTCGCGACAGGTGACGCGGTTCCCGGTCCAGTTATGGAAATATTCGTGGCCGATAACGCGTTCGATATCGAGGTAATCTTTATCCGTGGCGGTATCGGTACGCGCCAGCACGTATTTAGAGTTAAAGATGTTAAGACCTTTATTCTCCATCGCGCCCATGTTGAAGAAATCGACCGCAACGATCATATAGATGTCGAGGTCATATTCGAGGCCAAAGCGCGTTTCATCCCACTTCATGGAGTTGATGAGGGAGGTCATTGCCCACGGTGCGCGGTCAAGGTTGCCACGGTCCACGAACAGCTCCAGCGCGACTTCACGGCCAGAGCGCGTTTTAAAGGTGTCGCGCAGGACATCGAAATCTCCCGCCACCAGCGCAAACAGATAGCAGGGTTTCGGGAACGGATCCTGCCACTGTACCCAGTGACGGCCATTCTCCAGTTCCCCTTCACCAATCCGGTTGCCGTTGGAAAGCAGGTACGGGTACAGCGTTTTGTCGGCAATAATTTTGGTGGTAAAGCGCGCCAGGACGTCCGGGCGATCCAGATACCAGGTAATGTGGCGGAAACCTTCGGCTTCACACTGGGTACACAGGGCTACGCCTGACTGGTAAAGTCCTTCCAGCGCGGTATTGGCGGCAGGGCTAATTTCATTCACGATGCGCAGGGTAAAGCGTTCCGGCAGGTTGTCGATGACCAGCTGGTTGCCTTCTTCTTTATAGTCTGACCAGGCTTCATCGTTAATATGCAGGGAAACCAGCGTCAGGTCTTCACCATCCAGACGCAGCGGCACGGCTGTCGCGCTCTGGCGCGTCACCTGGCTTACCGCCGTCACCACGGTTTTTGTGGCATCCAGGTCGAAAGTCAGATCGATATCGCTTATCAGGTATTCCGGCGCACGATAGTCGTGGCGGTATTTAGCTTGTGGCTGTTGTGTCATAGAAAACCTTATGCATCGTTTGTCGAGTAACGATTCAATATATTCCTGTTGTGTAAAACGCGCTATGCAGAATGTTCATCTTTTCAGGCACAACGCCCTTTTTAGCTACATTTTTATAACACGGGGCACGAAATGCTCTCGACCATAAAGTGTGCTTATGTTGTGATCGGGGTTCAATAAATCACTAAACAGGGTATACTCCGGAGTTGTTTATTGTACTAAACGCTCCCGTGAGAGGATGCTACAGCGCACCTATGACTCAATTCGCTTCTCCGGTTCTGCATACGTTGCTGGATACCGACGCGTACAAGCTGCATATGCAGCAAGCCGTGTTTCACCACTATCATGATGTCCATGTTGCGGCGGAATTTCGCTGCCGGGGTGACGACTTGCTGGGTATCTACGCAGATTCCATTCGTGAACAGGTCGAGGCCATGCAGCATCTGGCGCTCACCGATGACGAATATCAGTGGCTTTCAGGCCTGCCTTTCTTTAAAGCGGATTATCTGAACTGGCTGCGTGAGTTCCGCTATAACCCGGAACAGGTCACCGTCACCAATGATAACGGCAAGCTGGACATTCGTCTGACCGGCCCGTGGCGTGAGGTGATCATGTGGGAAGTGCCGCTTCTGGCCGTGATCAGCGAGCTGGCCCACCGCTATCGCTCCCCTGAAACCGGTGTGACGCAGGCGGTTGCCGCTCTGGAGAATAAACTCGTTGAGTTTTCCAGACTGACCGAAGGGCTGGATATGTCCCGATTCCGTCTGATGGACTTTGGCACGCGCCGCCGCTTCTCTCGCGAGGTTCAGGAAGCCATTGTCAGACGTCTGCAACAGGAGCCGTGGTTCGTTGGCACCAGTAACTACGATCTGGCACGTCGCCTTGATTTAACGCCTATGGGCACCCAGGCGCACGAATGGTTCCAGGCGCACCAGCAGATCAGCCCTGACCTTGCCAACAGCCAGCGCGCCGCCCTCGCCGCGTGGCTAGAGGAATACCCGGATCGGCTGGGTATTGCCCTTACCGACTGCATTACCATGGACGCGTTCCTGCGCGACTTTGGCCCTGAGTTTGCCGAACGCTACCAGGGTTTGCGCCATGATTCCGGGGACCCGGTTGAATGGGGTGAGAAAGCCATCGCCCATTACGAAAAACTGGGCATCGACCCCATGAGTAAGGTGCTGGTCTTCTCCGATAACCTTGACCTGGCGAAAGCCGTCGACCTTTATCGCCATTTCTCATCGCGGGTGAACCTGAGTTTCGGGATTGGTACGCGGTTAACCTGTGATATTCCTCAGGTGAAACCGCTGAACATCGTCATAAAACTGGTGGAATGTAACGGTAAGCCGGTCGCGAAGCTCTCCGACAGTCCGGGCAAAACCATCTGCCATGACAAAGCGTTTGTCCGCGCATTACGTAAAGCCTTCGATCTGCCTCAGGTTAAAAAAGCCAGCTAACGGCTTCGGGGGAGCCTTCATGGCTCCCCTTCTCTTATTAATTTCTTATTTCTTCTCTTAAGACGGTGAAATTTACTTGTCTGATAGCGGATGGCAGGTAACATAGATATCCCCCCTATAAGGGCGGACAAGTGTTTATTTTTTCCGACTATTAACAGAGAGAATATTATGAGCGTTGTGCCTGTAGCCGACGTACTCCAGGGCCGTGTCGCCGTTGACCAGGAGGTCACCGTGCGCGGATGGGTGCGTACTCGCCGAGATTCTAAAGCTGGCATCTCCTTCCTCGCCGTCTATGACGGTTCCTGCTTTGATCCTGTACAGGCCGTCATTAATAATTCTCTGCCCAATTACAATGATGACGTTCTGCACCTGACAACCGGCTGTTCCGTGATCGTCACCGGTGTTGTGGTGGCCTCTCCGGGCCAGGGTCAGAGCTACGAAATTCAGGCGACCTCGGTGGAAGTGACCGGCTGGGTTGAAGATCCGGACACCTACCCGATGGCTGCGAAGCGTCACAGCATCGAATATCTGCGTGAAGTCGCGCACCTGCGTCCGCGCACCAACCTGATTGGTGCGGTTGCCCGCGTGCGTCATACGCTGGCGCAGGCGCTGCATCGTTTCTTTGACGAGCAGGGTTACTTCTGGGTTTCTACTCCGCTGATCACGGCTTCCGATACCGAAGGCGCAGGTGAAATGTTCCGCGTTTCAACGCTGGATATGGAAAACCTGCCGCGTACGCCGGAAGGTAAAGTCGATTACGACAAAGACTTCTTTGGTAAAGAAGCCTTCCTGACGGTTTCCGGCCAGCTCAACGGTGAAACCTACGCCTGTGCGCTGTCTAAGATCTACACCTTCGGCCCAACCTTCCGTGCGGAAAACTCCAACACCAGCCGTCACCTGGCGGAATTCTGGATGCTGGAGCCGGAAGTGGCCTTTGCCGATCTAAATGACGCGGCAGCCCTGGCAGAAGCGATGCTGAAATACGTGTTTAAAGCCGTTCTCGAAGAGCGTGCAGACGACATGAAATTCTTCGCTGAGCGTGTCGATAACGACGCCATCGCCCGTCTTGAGCGCTTCGTCTCCGCAGACTTCGCGCAGGTGGATTACACCGACGCGGTCGCTATCCTGGAAAAATGCGGCGAGAAATTCGAAAACCCGGTTTACTGGGGCGTGGATCTCTCCTCCGAGCACGAACGTTATCTGGCAGAGAAGCACTTTAAAGCACCGGTTGTGGTAAAAAACTATCCGAAAGACATTAAGGCGTTCTATATGCGCCTTAACGAAGACGGTAAAACCGTTGCCGCGATGGATGTCCTCGCGCCGGGCATCGGTGAGATCATCGGTGGCTCCCAGCGTGAAGAGCGCCTGGATGTGCTGGACGCGCGTATGCAGGAGATGGGCCTTAACCCGGCGGACTACAGCTGGTATCGCGATCTCCGTCGCTACGGCACCGTTCCACACTCCGGCTTTGGCCTGGGCTTCGAACGTCTGATTGCTTACGTAACAGGTGTTCAGAACGTACGTGATGTGATTCCGTTCCCACGCACACCGCGTAACGCAAGTTTCTAACCGACCAAATCATTAATGGCCAGCAAATGCTGGCCATTATTTTATCCTGCAATGTCAGTTTTCGTCAGTCAGAAGTAAGCGTCTTTAAACCACAACCCCGCTATTACCTCTACCTGTTACGTTTTGTTTCCACGAAATATCCTGAGACAAAAAAATAACCCCATTCTTATTGCGCTTAAAACAATTCTTACGCATTAGCATAAAAAACAATCAATTTCACAGCCATCTGGATGGCTTTTGTCGATCATAAGAAAAAATGAGCCGTTTAACTTCTGTTTATACGAAAGGCCTTTAGCTAAATTAAACATAAGGAAATCATATATATAAGAATAAAGCGGATGTTTAATTCGCCAGGCGGCACTGAAATTTGAGGTGCTTCACAAAGTTCCCAAAAATACATATTTAGTTACACATATTTTCTTTTGGTAACTTAATCTTGAAGATTGTAGCACTTTCAGTGTAGCGAAACGGTTCTATGAATGGAAAGATGCCTGTCAGACACATAAAGACACCTAACTCTCATCAATAGTTCCGGAAATATTTATTGACAGAATTTATTGGCGGCAGTGGCGAGTGTCATAAAAAAACCAATGAGGGTAATAAATAATGATGAAGCGCAATATCCTGGCAGTGGTAGTCCCTGCCCTGCTGGTAGCCGGTGCAGCAAACGCTGCTGAAATCTATAACAAAGACGGCAACAAATTAGATCTTTACGGGAAAGCAGTTGGCCTGCATTACTTCTCTGATTACGCGGGCAACGATGGCGACAACACTTACGCGCGTCTGGGCTTCAAAGGTGAAACTCAGATCAACGATCAGCTGACTGGCTACGGTCAGTGGGAATACAACTTCCAGGGTAACAACTCTGAAGGTGGCGATGCACAGAACGGCAACAAAACCCGTCTGGCATTCGCAGGTCTGAAATTTGGTGACGCAGGCTCCTTCGACTACGGTCGTAACTACGGTCTGGTCTATGACGCAATCGGCATCACCGATATGCTGCCTGAGTTCGGCGGCGACACCGGCGCGAGCGATAACTTCTTCGCAGGCCGTACGGGTGGTCTGGCGACTTACCGTAACAGCAACTTCTTCGGCCTGGTTGACGGTCTGAACTTTGGTGTTCAGTACCTGGGCAAAAATGAACGTGATGATGCAGTACGTTCCAACGGTGACGGCTGGGCAACCTCTCTGAGCTATGATTTCGACGGTTTCGGCATTGTGGGTGCTTATGGTGCAGCTGACCGTACCAACAACCAGCAGACGCTGGAATGGGGTAAAGGTGACAAAGCTGAACAGTGGGCAACCGGCCTGAAATATGACGCGAACAACATCTACCTGGCAGCTATTTATGGCGAGATGCGTAACGCAGCGCGTCTGGGCAGCCGTGGTTTCGCTAACAAGTCTCAGGACTTCTCTGTCGTCGCTCAGTACCAGTTCGACTTCGGTCTGCGTCCATCCATCGCTTACTACAAATCTAAAGCGAAAGACGTAGAAGGTATCGGTGACGAAGACTACATCAACTACATCGACGTTGGTGCGACATACTACTTCAACAAAAACATGTCTACCTATGTTGACTATCAGATCAACCAGCTGAAAGACGACAACAAGCTGGGCATCAACAACGACGATATCGTGGCTCTGGGTCTGGTTTACCAGTTCTAATCAGCACACCTCGTTGTTATATGCTTAATGAACAGGGCTTCGGCCCTGTTTTTTTATTCCTGAGAGAAAATAATAGCGACTTTTGAAAAGCCGCACGCTTTTCGTCGCAAACGGTTGGCATTTTGTAAATCTACCGTTAACCTGATAGCGGATTTCACTTCTGTAATCACAATGGAACTTCGTCATGTTTGAGAACATTACTGCCGCTCCTGCCGACCCAATTCTGGGCCTGGCCGATCTGTTTCGTGCCGACGACCGCCCTGGCAAAATCAACCTGGGTATTGGTGTATATAAAGATGAAACCGGCAAAACTCCGGTACTGACCAGCGTCAAAAAAGCTGAGCAGTATCTGCTGGAAAACGAAACCACCAAAAACTACCTCGGTATTGATGGTATCCCTGAATTTGGTCGCTGCACCCAGGAGCTGCTGTTCGGCAAAGGCAGCACCATTGTGAGCGAAAAACGCGCCCGCACGGCGCAGACCCCAGGCGGTACCGGCGCACTGCGCGTGGCGGCAGATTTCCTGGCGAAAAACACCTCTGTGAAGCGTGTGTGGGTAAGCAATCCAAGCTGGCCGAACCACAAGAGCGTTTTTAATTCTGCGGGTCTGGAAGTGCGTGAATACGCCTACTACGACGCGGCAAACCACGCGCTGGATTTCGACGGTCTACTGGCCAGCCTGAGCGAAGCCCAGGCGGGCGATGTGGTGCTGTTCCACGGCTGCTGCCATAACCCAACCGGTATCGATCCTACGCTTGAGCAGTGGGAACAGCTGGCTAAGCTGTCCGTTGAAAAAGGCTGGCTGCCGCTGTTCGACTTCGCTTACCAGGGCTTTGCCCGTGGTCTGGAAGAAGATGCAGAAGGTCTGCGCGCATTCGCCGCCGTGCATCAGGAGCTGATTGTCGCAAGCTCCTATTCCAAGAACTTTGGTCTGTATAACGAGCGTGTCGGCGCCTGTACGCTGGTGGCTGCTGACGAAGCAACCGTCGATCGCGCATTCAGCCAGATGAAGTCCGTGATCCGCGCTAACTACTCTAACCCACCGGCACACGGTGCGTCTGTGGTCGCGACGATCCTGAGCAACGATGCGCTGCGCGCAATCTGGGAACAAGAGCTGAACGATATGCGTCAGCGCATTCAGCGCATGCGTCTGCTGTTTGTGAACACGCTGGCTGAGAAAGGCGCTGACCGTGACTTCAGCTTCATCATCAAGCAGAACGGCATGTTCTCCTTCAGCGGCCTGACCAAAGAGCAGGTGCTGCGCCTGCGTGAAGAGTTTGGCGTGTATGCCGTTGCCTCTGGCCGCGTGAACGTTGCAGGTATGACGCCTGACAACATGGCGCCGCTGTGCGAAGCCATTGTCGCGGTGCTGTAACCTGCACCCATAAAAAAAGCCTGCATCGCGCAGGCTTTTTTATTTTACCGGGTTTACCAGACAGGCATTTCATCCTGAAGGAACGGGTTATGCAACCGCTCATCGCCCAGCGTCGACATCGGTCCGTGTCCAGGGATAAACGTCACATCATCACCTAACGGCAATAACTTCTGCTTAATCGACTGAATCAGCTGACCGTGATCGCCGCGTGGGAAATCACTGCGTCCTACGCCCCCTTTGAAAATCACGTCACCGGAAATCAGCAGGCGCGACACGTCATCAAAGAAGACAATATGGCCGGGCGTATGCCCGGGGCAATGCAACACCTGTAAAGTTACATTCCCTACGTTAACGCGATCGCCTTCGTTCAGCCAGCGGTCCGGTGTCAGTGGCTGACACTCATCCAGACCAAACATACGGCTTTGGGCAGGTAGCCCCTGAAGCCAGAACTCATCTTCTTTTTCCGGGCCGATAATCGGCACACCGTAGTGTTCAGCCAGTTCTGCCGCTGCACCCACATGGTCGAGATGGCCATGGGTGAGTAAAATCTGCATCAGCGTTACACCGCTGGCAGCGACTTCCTGCTTGATTGTCTCAGCGTCGCCACCGGGATCAACAAGCGCGGCCAGTTTAGTTTGTTCACACCAGATCAATGAACAGTTCTGTGAGAACGCGGTAACCGGAATAATACGATAGTTCATACTGCTCCTGTGTTTCGTTATTACCAGTGCCGAACCGGCCCGGTATCAATATGCACAAAGTTGCTACGTGGGTAGTATCCTACACCACCTGCGCGCATAGATAACGCCGCTTTGCGAATATTGGCTAACGAAACGCCTTCAATATGGAAATCCATCGCCTGCCCTTTGGTGTGATAGCTTTTTTTCGCTACCCCACGGCTGTGGGCGCGCAGTTCATTGTTGGTATCCAGAGAGCGATAGCCAGAAATGAGTTGCACCGGCCTTTTGGTTCCCAGCAGTCCCTGCAAGCGGTAAAGCTGATCGAATAATCCAGGGTCGATGGCTTTGATTTTATTCGCGCGGAAATCACGGAAAAAATGGTTGAGTCTTGCTAATTCATCCTGAATATAGCCTCTGCCATCGAAAAATTCCGCTTTAAGCGTCTCACCAGTATGCAGATTGTTGAGCGTTAAAATACGCGGACGAGGTGTCGAGAGGGTGGCAAATGCTGGCGTCGGAAGGATGGCTGCTGCGCCCAGCGCAACGCCACCTAACGCCAGCAATTTGCGGCGATTAGCGTCAAATTTGTCCATGATAATCAGGTCTACAGGTAAAAGAAATTGTCAATATGCTTAGCGCACGAAGGGCACCATAACTGGCAAAGCCTGCTACGTCAAGGCGCCCAACCCCAGTGAATACGCGGCTTGCAGCCAGATCGCCTCATATTCACCATAACTTACGACAATCATTTTTACCGAACTACTTCATTTACCTGATTAATTGTTCCGCTTTTGGCAAAATTTGTGCGCCGGATCGCGCTGTCAGATCATAATTGTAAATATCTGTACGATACTGGGTGCGTCCGTCCGCGCCTACAAACGCCGTCAGATAGTAAAGATTGACCGGGATATTGTGACGGATATTGACGTAACGCGTATCCCCCTGCTTCAGGGCATCTGATATCCGCGTATCGTTCCAGCCTGCATCCTGCAACAGCATATTCGCCAGCTCCGAGGCCTTATTCACGCGAACGCAGCCCGAGCTGAGCGCGCGAGCGTCTTTCTGGAACAGATTATGGTTCGGGGTATCATGCAGGTAGATAGCGTCCGAACTTGGCATATTGAATTTGTAACGTCCCAGCGAGTTATGTGCGCCCGGTGCCTGCTGGAAACGGAACGGCAGGTTCGAAGGCGTAATCGTTGACCAGTCGACCATCCAGGGATCAATCGCTTCTTTGCTGTTCCAGCCCCGCATCACCGTATAGTTGTGTCGCTCCAGATAACCCGGGTCATTCCAGACCTTAGGCAGGATATCTTTGCGCGCCAGCGTCGGCGGCACGTTCCACGGCGGGTTAACCACCACGTTATTCAGCGCGCTGCTCATCATTGGCGTTTTACGGTCAGGTCGGCCGACAATCACGCGGGACGCCAGCACTTCGCTACCGTCCTGATAGTAGACCAGGGAGTACGCCGGAATGTTGACCATAATGCCGGTGGATAACGTGCCCGGCAGCAAGCGCAAGCGCTGGATATTCAACGCCAGCACCCCTGCCCGCTGGGCCGGAGAGACGTTCAGCCAGTCGCGAGTAGATGGACCAATCACGCCGTCAGCGCCAAGCCCCTGCGCGGCCTGGAACTGCTTCACTGCGGCGACCAGCTCGCGATCGTAAGCGGCGGGCTTATTGCTCAACGCAACGGCCGTTTTCTCTTTTACCGGCGCCGACGGGCTGACGACCGCATTTTGCGTCTCGTCACCGGGCAGAGCAATTTTAGGGCCGCTGTCAAGAATGCCGGAGCGTTTCATAATTTCGCGGATCGCAGGCACATCGCTGCTCCACTGCCCCGGACGCAGCGTTGTGGTGCCACGCAGCTGAGGCCACGGGCGGGAATCCGCAACCAGCTCAAGAAGCGACTGATGCATCGTGGCATATTGCGGATGGGCAGGCGCAAGGCTTGCGATAAAGCGCGGCAGTTCGCCGTTATCCAGCGACAGCTGCCACTGATTAATGACGGACAGCGCAGGCGTCGCCAGCTTGTACGGTTTACTGCTGTATAACCAGCGGTTGCCGTTCACCGAAATCCCCGCCACAAACTGTAAGTAGCCCATCATGGCATCAGACAGCACCACGTCACGCGCCTGTCCGGAAACGGCAGGGTCGGTCAGGAGCTCAACCCAGGTCGTGAACTGCGGCTGAAAGCCTGCAATCGCCACTTCAGCCAGCTGCTGCTGGAAGGCTCGTACCGCCTCGCGATTTTCCCACATCGGTTTCATATCGCGCGCAGCGTAAAGCAGCGTGAGCTGGTTAATATAAGCGGGAGTATAGCCCGAGGGCAGGCCGGTCATAAGCTGCTGGCGTAATGATTCAGTATCGATGCCTTCCGGCAGCGGTTTAATGCCGGCCATGATGGCCGTCGCCGGAGACTGATCCAGCGGTTGTGACAGCGACGTCGGCTGCGCGCCCATCGTCGCGGAGCTGTCAGTCGGTACAATTTCAGGCTCATCGGCCTGAGCGGTAAACAGTGGAGCAAACATCACTGTCAGGCACAAACTCAGCGCAGACAGCTGACGACCACGATTTTTCTTAAGCAACATCCCTTGCCCCCTGTTTTTCACGACATGCCCATTATTCTGGAGCTTTCCTTCAGTATAGAAAGGCATACTCGCTGCTGCCTTACCTTATGTAAAGAAGTTTAAAGATAACGCAGCCCTGAACACAAGTTAAGTGAATAAAAAAAGCGGCGCATGAGCGCCGCTATTTGTCGCACCCCGGGTTAAGAGGCGTCAGCCGTGCCCGGTAATGACTCCGGTGGCTGCGGGGCGAAACCACGCAGGCCCACGACGTGTACGTGTTCACTGTTCTGGAACACCTTACGCACCAGCTTATAGGTTGTCCCTTTTTCCGGACTGATGTTTTCCGGCGCCGCGATGATGAGCTGCATATCGAGTCGCTCGCAAAGCTCAAACAGCGTGGCGATGGAGCGGGCGTCGAGACGCGCGGCTTCATCGAGGAACAGCAGACGGCATGGCGAGATGTCTTTGCCGCGCAGACGACGCGCTTCATCTTCCCAGCTCTGAACCACCATCACCAGAATCGACATACCGGTACCGATGGCTTCACCGGTAGAGAGCGCACCGGATTCCGCGCGCAGCCAGCCGTCTGAGCCACGGTTAACCTCAACTTCCATTTCCAGATAGTTGCGGTAGTCCAGCAGCTCCTCGCCGATGGTTTGCGGCGTACGCTGGCCCATGTCAATCTGCGGATTCAGACGCTGATATAGCTTCGCCAGCGCTTCGGAGAAGGTCAGGCGGTTACTGTTGAACAGATCCTGATGCTGTTCGTGCTGTTCAGACAACACGTCCAGCAGCGTGGAGTGCGCCTCACGCACGTTCACGTTCAGCCGCACGCTGTTGACCTGGCCAAACGACACGCTTTGCAGGCCCTGGTTCAGCTGACGGATACGGTTCTGCTCGCGCTGAATGGTTTTACGAATAATATTCGCCACGCTGCGGGAGCTGATTGCCAGCTTCTGCTCGCGGGAGGTCAGCTCCTCCGTCAGACGGCCCAGCTCGATCTCCATCTGTTCGATCGCTTCCACCGGATCGTCGGTACGGATGATGTCCTGACGAATACGCTCGCGTAAGTGCTGATAAACCGCCACGAAGAACTGAATTTTGCGCTCAGGACGCTTCGGATCTTCGGACATACGCAGCACGTCGCGCAGGTGTTCGTTATCCGCCACCGCCAGACGCAGCGCGCCCAGCGCCTTATCCGACATAGAGCGCAGTTCATCGGCAGACAGGTACGCCAGCTCGCGACGATGCAGACGACGCTCCACGTTGTTATCTTTCACCATGCGCATCACCGCGCACCACCCCGCCTTCGCGGTCACAACCTGTTCACGCATCTCATGATAGTCACGCTCCAGCTTGCGCAGGCGTCGCGTCAGGTTGTCCATCTCTGCTTCACAGAAGGTCAGCGCTTTTTCCAGCTGATTACGACGCGCGCGGTTGTTACTGAGCTGAGCATGCAGTTCATCGCGGCGAATACGCGCCCGCTCTTCTGCACCGCTGTCGGCGCGAACGCCGATGTCCTGCAACTCTTTATGCAGATCGTTTAACAGCTCTTTCTTGGTGTCGAAGGAGCTTTTCAGCGAGGCCATGACCTGGCTGTACTGGCTCAGCTGTGCGGCGTGAGTACGCATCGCTTCACGGGCGCGCGTACGCTCTGCTTCGGCCTGCTCAAGACGCTGGCGCAGCTTTTCATTAAGATCGCTGTTCCCGCTCAGCATTTCTGCTGAATCGGAGTAGCCGAAGTGTGCGCGACGTTGCACCACTTCCGTCAGGGCAAACGCCTGCTGACGCGCTTCGCGCTGCACCTGCTGTGACCAGGCATAATCCTCTTTTAACTGCTCAAACTGTTCCGGGTCGCTCTGGAGAACGGAAACCATCGGCTCCAGTTTTGCCAGCTGATTGCCGTGCTGCTGCACAAAGCGCGCCGCTTCCTGCGCTTCGTCCAGACGTTCCTGAATTTCGTCTACGCGGTCGGCGAGCGTATCGTCCGCCAGCAGGTTCAGGCGCGGCAGGATGCGGTTAAGGGCCGCAACGCCCTCTTTCGCCTGCTCGAACTGCACGCGGCTTTGCTGGTTGTCATTTTCATGGCTGGCAAGCGCACGCTCCAGCTCTCCACGACGGGTGTTGAGCTTGCGAATTTCAGCTTCCGGATCGGGCTCAAAGGCAACGCCCAGGTGGCTGCCGATAAAGCGGCTGAACGCCTGATGCAGACGCTGCGTTTTTTGAACATCAAACGACAGGGTTGCAAAACGTTCAGAAAGCGTTTCGCGCTCAGCGTGCAGGCTTTCAATACGGTTTTCACGCGCGGCGCGGCCAAACAGCGGCAGTTCCGGGAAGCGCGAATAGCGCCACTGGCGATCGGCGATTTTCACCACCACCGCTTTTTCCAGCTCGTCGACGCTGAATACGCTGTCATCAAACGACTGCGGATCCCCTTCGATGAGGTAGAGATCTTCCGGGCAGTCTTCCAGCCCTGCAAGCTGGTCAGAAATCAGCGACAGATCCGGCACCACAATCGCGTTACGGGATGGACCGTACAGCGCGGAGAAGTACGGCGCATCGTCCAGGCCGACATCGTCGTAAATTTCAGACAGCAGCACGCCGCCGAAACGCTCGGCTAAGGCATTCAGGCGCGGATCTTCTGAGCCGCCAGGCTGGCTTAAACGCTCAATCTCTTCATCGACGTCACGCTTGCGCGCACCCACTTCGTCACGCTCAACAATCGCTTCACGCTCGCGCTCCAGCAGCTGTTGCATGTATTCGGTGACGTCCTGGCTGGAGGAAAACTCCTGGCCACACTGTTCGCTGAGCTGGTTCAGGCTGCTTTGTGCGGCCAGCCAGATCGGCGCACGCTGTAAGAGCGTCTTCGAACGGGACTGAAGCTGTTCCAGCTCCTGACGCAGCGTCATGCGCTGTTCGCTGGCGTTCGATACGGTATCCGACAGGGCCGCAATACGCGCTTCCAGCTCCTGGTGCAGGGCCTCAAGCTCGTCGAAATCGTAATTTTTACCCTGACGCTTGCAGAATTCCGCCAGCAGACGCTCGGCTTCCTGCTGTTCACGCAGACGCTGTTCCAGCTCGTTCAGGCGCATGCGCAGCGGCTGCACCTGTTCGGCCAGATGGCGTTGATTGACGCCGTCGCGCAGCAGCTCACGGGCAACGTCCCACGCTTCGTTACGCGCCAGCGGACCGTTAATCGCCACCACCAGCTGGTACGCCTGCTCAAACTGGCTATGCGCCGTTTGCGCCACGCTCATTTTCTGATCGAGAGAAAGCAGTTTCTCAGTGGCTTCCTGCTCTTTGGCCTGGAAGGTATCCAGCCATTCGTCAGCGCTTTCCGGGGTCAGGTCCGGCAGATGGCACAGCTCTTTGGCACGCTGCAACGCCTGCAACGCCTGGTTGTACTGAATCCCACGCGTCTGCTGCACGTCCAGCGCCTGCTGGTAATCAGCAAGCTGGCTTTTCAGCTCATCCACTTCCAGCTCGGCGGCTTCCGCGCGGGCTTCGTTCTCTTCCTGCAATTCGGCAGCTTCGGCCACCACTTCATTTTGCTCTTCAAGACGAATTTGCAGCTCATCCAGATCGGCTTCATAGCGCTCGATTTTTTCCTGCTGACGCAGCGCGGTCTGCACCAGGTTCAGGTGATCGCTGGCCGCCTGGTAATCGGCTTCCAGATCCCCTTCCGCACCGTTGTGCTCGCCCAGTTCGCGCGCCATTTCGACATGCTTATACTGCTCAGCCACCAGCTGTTTGCGGGAGGTAAACAGCTCGCGGCGATACTCCAGCGCCTGGTCGAGATGAATACGGCGCTCGTTGGCGTGGCGCATATAGTCCGCCGCCACGTAGTTGGTGGCTTCGCTGATCAGGTGCTTAAACAGGTCGCGGTCAGACTGTGTGACGCGAATCGCTTCCAGCGTCATGCGGTTTTCACGCAGCGCGGCTTCCATATCCTGGAAGGCCTTACGCACGCCGCTGTTTTCCGGCAGCAGGTAGTCGCGCAGGGAGCGAGTAATGGCGCTGGAGATACCGCCGTACAGGGAGGCTTCAATCAGACGGTAGTATTTACTACGATCTGACGCGCTGCGCAGACGACGGGCTACCACGCCGAGATCGAACATCAGAGAGTGATAGTCGGTAATGGAGTTAAACTGCTTAAACTGCACGCCTTCGATAGCTTCCAGCTTGTCTTTCAGCTCCTGGAGCGTGAGGACTCGCGCCTGACGTTCATTCAGGGTTTCCGTCAGCAGCGCGGTCGGCTGTACAGAGGTTGGTAGTCCCTGGATCGCAAACGGTTTGATATCTACTTTACGGTCGCGGCCAGCAACCTGTTGCAGACGCACGCCTACAACCACGCGCTGATGACGGGAGTTGATCACGTCCAGTACGGAATAACAGACGCCCGCTTTCAGCTTACCGTGCAGACCTTTATCACGAGAGCCGCTCGTGGCGCCCGCTTCAGTGGTGTTACGGAAGTGCAGCAGGGTCAGGTCAGGGATCAGCGCCGTCACGAAGGCCGCCATGGTGGTGGATTTACCCGCCCCGTTACCGCCGGAGAGCGTTGTCACCAGCTCATCCAGATCGAAGGTTCGGGCAAAGAAGCCGTTCCAGTTAATCAGCGTTAGTGAGCGAAATTTACCGCGTTCAATCATTACTCTTCCTCCCCGCTATCCGGCTGATTCTCTTCGTGCTCGTCATTGAGCTGCAAATGGTTTTCCACCGGCATCGCTTCACCGTCACGGATCATGCGCAGCTGCGCTTCACGCGCATCGTCACCCGCACGCACGTCGGCGCCAAAACGGAAGACCGATTCGGTAATACGGAACTTGCTGCTGTCGTGACCCATGAACCAGACCATTCCCAGACGGCGCAGACGGTTCAGGGAAGAGCGAACTTTTTCCTGTAATTTCTGACGGTCCAGATCGGACCCCGTTGAGCGGTTATTGACCAGCTTGAGCAGCTTGCTTTCATCCGCCAGCGACAGCAGCTCATCGTAAAGCTCCTGCTGGGTGAAGATCCCTTCATTCGCCAGACGTTCCGGGCTGAGATAGAGGTAGCAGAGAATTTTGCCGACCATCATATCCAGTTCGGAAAGCACCGAGCGCGGAATAAGCGTGGTAGAGCGCGGACGCAGGTAGAAAAACCCTTCCGGCGCGCGGATCAGCTCAACGTTATAGCGAGCGTAAAACTCTTCCAGGTACTCCTGAAAGTCCATCAAAAAGGCGTGATTATCCAGCTCGTCAAGGCCAATGTGACGACCGGCACGCAGCTGGCTATCCAGCGCCGGAAACAACGGATTCGCCAGCGCCTGTGCCAGCTTAACTGGCATCACGTGTTCAATATTTGTCAATGACATGCGCCTGTACCTTGGCTCCGTAATCGTTAATCGGCTGCCACTTCGGCGGCAGTCCGGTGAAATCGGCTTGTGCGATGCCCAGGCGCACCGCCTGGTCTACAACAATGCGAGCAACATCGAAGTGGCGCGCGCGCGGATACTGCGCCAGATAGTCGCGTACCACGAGGCCAAGATCCAGCGGTGCTTGTCTGGTTTTGTAGACAGCGAGCTGTTCTTCGATCATCGCCGCAAGCTGCTCGCGAATTTCGTTAAATTCTTCGTATTCCAGATCCGGCGGCAGTTCACCGGTGACCTCTTCATCACGCAGCGCCATCTCTTCGTCGCGCATATCCAGCAGACGATCGGCGTTGGCGTAGGTCAGCGCCCACGGCGCATCGAAGTAGGTCTGTACCGACTGGCGCAGACGTTGAGCAAAGACGCGATTCTTATCCATATCGATGGCGGTACGGATAAATTTATGCACGTGGCGGTCGTAACCGATCCACAGGTCGATCGACTGCTGGCCCCAGCTGATAATGCGGTCAAGCTTGCTCTGCAAATCAAACACCAGACGGTCGATAAAATGCAGATCGTCGTGCGCCATTGTCGCGTCCTGGATGCGCAGCAGATTGGCCTGTAGCTTATCCCCCGCCGCCTCCAGCGTATCCTGCAACTCACGCAGCGTACCGGACGTTTCTGACAGCAAGAGTTCACAGCTGGAGATGGCCGCACGCCAGTCTTTATTAAGCAGTTGAGCGATATCGTCTTTCACCTGCTGCTGCTGTTCGTCCATCAGACGTTGAGTCAGATCGATACTGTCGAAAATCTCGGCGACCGAATATTTCAGCGGCGCGTAAACGTTGCGATGCCAGTGGAATTCGTCACCGTTTTCATCAGCCGCGTCGGCGGCACGCTTCAGCTCACCTGCAACAATAGAGAGCTGCATGGAGAGACGCAGCGTGGAAAATTCGCGCTGGCGGATGTAATAGTCGGTGATGCCAATGCCCAGTGGCGTAAGACGATAGATGGCGTTTCCTTCCGCCTGCTCGCTGGTAAAGCGGTTCAGCAGACGTTGACGCACCATATCATTGATTGCGTTGTTGGCACGCACGCTAATGGTTTCGCTGGTTTGCTCAAACGCATCACTGACGTGGCGGAACGCATCCACCAGTTCGCCTTCACTCATTTCGCCATCCAGGCGTTCGCCGTTTAGCGTCGCAACCGCCAGCAGGAATGAGAGTCTGTCTACCGGCAGCGAGATGGAGAAATCGTTTTTCCTGGCCCAGGCAACCAGTTCGGGGACTGTCTGGGAAAATTCACTCATAGATTATCCTTGCATCTGCGGCTTGCGCGCGGTGACGTGTATATAGCGGCCAAGGCTCAGATAAGGCTCCTGGCGGCAGTACCGCGTCTCTATTTCTGTTAAGGCGTCTAAACAGTCATCCTGTTTTTGTTTATCACGCAGATAATCATGAAACACCCTCACGCCGGTTTTGCCGGTAATTTCCCAACCGATCTCCTCCAGCCAGCCATAGACCTGCTGCGGTTCACGGGGGAAATCCGGTGAAAGCGTGCGTCGTTTCTTTTTATACATGCCCTGCTGTACATAGCCAAAATTGCCGACCAGCACGTTTCGCATTAGCAGGCCGTTGGCATTGTAAAACATCAGCGATAACGCACCGCCCGGGCGCAACATCGACCACAGCGTTTTTAACATCGCTTGTGGTTCGGCGATCCATTCGAGCACAGCATGAAACAATATCAGATCAACCTGCGTTTCCAAATGCTGCGGAATGTCCTGAGCGGCGCAATGTATAAAATGCATGTTGTCGCTCACACCTTTCTCTTCTGCCGCTCGCCCTGCGCGCGCAACCATCTCGGCAGAAAGATCGCAAAGCGTGACGTGATGTCCCCGCTGCGCCATCAGAATTGCAGTCTGACCTTCCCCACCGCCAGCATCCAGCACGCGCAACGGTCGGTCACCGAATTCAGCCAGCAGCTTGTCCAGATCCTGCCAGAGGATCGTCTGACGAAGCTGACCTTTGGTGGTGCCATAAATGTTGCGCGAAAACTTTTCCGCGATGTCATCAAAATTGCGATCCCGCATTGGGAGGGTTCCACTCACTACAAAACCGCTATTTTGTCACACCCGCGCGGAGAATGAACCACTCTGGTGTAATATCACCGACAATCGCCTGCTGTATGGTTAAAAAAGGAACCAAAAAGGATGCTTTTTACCCTAAAAAAATATATCGGAGGCATGATGCTTCCCCTTCCCCTGCTGTTGCTTCTCATCGCGCTGGGGCTGGCATTAATATGGTTTAGCCGCTTTCAGAAAAGCGGTAAATCCCTCGTTACCGTGGGCTGGCTGGCGCTGCTGTTACTCAGCCTGCAACCGGTCGCTGACGGTTTATTACGTCCGATTGAAAACACCTACCCGACATGGCAGGGAAATCAGAAGGTGGGCTATATCGTGGTGCTGGGCGGCGGGTATACCTGGGATCCGAACTGGGCGCCCAGCTCGAACCTGATCAACAACAGCCTGCCGCGCCTGAACGAGGGGATCCGCCTGTGGCTGGCCAATCCGGGATCGAAGATGATCTTCACGGGCGCTGCGGCAAAAACCAACCCGGTCAGTACCGCTGAAGCAGGAGCAAGAGTGGCTGAATCGCTTGGCGTACCACGTTCCGCCATCATCACGCTGGATAGCCCAAAAGATACCGAAGAAGAGGCGGCGGCGGTGAAACAGGCCATCGGTGATGTACCGTTCCTGCTGGTGACCTCTGCTTCACACCTGCCGCGCGCAATGATTTTCTTTGAGAAGCAGGGCCTGCATCCGCTTCCTGCTCCGGCAAACCAGATGGCTATTGACGCCCCGCTCAATCCGTGGGAACGGATAATCCCGTCCCCGGTATGGCTGATGCACAGCGATCGCGTCGGCTACGAGACGCTTGGCCGCCTCTGGCAGTGGCTCAAAGGTTCGTCAGGCAAGCCAGGGCAGGAGTGATTTTGCGGCCAGATCGAAACTGGCGCGATTAAAGCGCCCGGTGTTGACCAGCTGCGCCACCTCATCCCAGAGAAGATAGAGCCAGCGTCGCCAGAGAAAGGCCTCCGCAACAGGGGCGCGCTGAAGATAGTGCCAGAGCAAATCTTCCGCCGCCCCGCCCTCGCTCAGCCTGAACAGTTCGTACTCGCGCGGCGCCCAGAGCATGATCCCCGGCCCGACCATCGCCAGCAGCTGGTCGCTGCGCGAGTCTTTAAGCATACTGCGCAGCGTGAAATTGCCGTGAACCAGCACGCAGTTGTCGTTAAAGCCCTCAAACAGCGTCGGCAGACACTCCCGGGTGCGGAATAAAATACGTTTGTCCTGCATCGTTAAACCGGTGTTGTTGAACTGGTTCAGCGTGCCCCACAGCACTTCAACACGCTGGCGATACCACAGCGGCCACAGGTTTTCCTGCGTGCTGTCCACCGCGCCAACAAGTCCCCGGCTGTCCTGCCGATGCCAGGCAAGCAGAGCCTCGACAATCTGATCTTTCAGCTGTTCCCAGCGCTCCGGTGTACGCGTCGGGGCTTCAACAGAAACCCCGCGTAAACGCTCGATAAGCAGAACATCCGGGCCGGGATGCTCCTCATGGGTCATCACGCCGTAGACCGTCGGCATGCGGACAGTCCCTTCCCGCGCCAGCATCGACATTTTCCAGGCCAGCTGTCTGGCGACGCCCGGCGAGGTAAAACTTCTGGCCATCAGCGGCATGGGGTTTCCCTGACTGTCGTACAACGACCAGAGTGCGGTGTCGGCCTTTTCATTCACGCATTCCACCCGGCTTAGCTTTTCGCCAAGGAGATGGCTGAGTTCAGCACGCAGCTGTTCCATATGAGATTACCCCCATTAAGACTACTGCTTTTATAATGAGCGCGCGAAACCCGGATGTCACCCGGTAGAGATCAATAATGAAAAAGAAAAGGAAAATAGCCTGGCGGGAGAGCATCCCCCCAGACGAGGGGATGCCAGCGAATTAACGCATTTCGACGCGTACGCGCTCGAGATCTTCAGGGGTATCCACGCCGGTGCCTGGGATTTCCTGGGCAACCGCAACGTGAATTTTCTCGCCGTACCACAGCACGCGAAGCTGTTCGAGCATTTCAATATGCTCCAGCGGGCTTGGTGCCCAGGCGACGTAGCGACGAATAAAGCCGGCGCGGTAGCCGTAAATACCGATGTGGCGCAGGAAGGTTTCGCCGATTGTCTCTTTCGATTGCGCGAAACGATCGCGATCCCACGGAATGGTGGCGCGGGAGAAATAGAGCGCGTAGCCCTCTGCGTCCATGACCACTTTCACCGCATTCGGATTGAACGCCTCTTCAGCGTGGTGAATCGGCACCGCGAGGGTCGCCATCCCGACCTGACGCTGAGCCAGGTTGTCGGCCACCTGACGGATAATCGCCGCCGGGATCATCGGCTCATCGCCCTGCACGTTCACAATCACCGTCTCGTCGCTGAAACCGCATTTTTCGACGACTTCCGCAAGGCGCTCGGTGCCTGACTGATGATCGGCACGGGTCATGCACACTTCCCCACCCGCGGCCTCAACCGCGCGCGCAACATCCGGGTGATCGGTGGCGACGATGACGCGTCCGGCGCCCGATTCGCGTGCCCGTTCAAGGACATGCACAATCATCGGTTTGCCATTGATATCCACCAGCGGTTTACCTGGCAGGCGCGTTGAAGCATAACGCGCAGGGATAATGACAACAAAACTCATGGTTTGATCTCTTCTGCCACCAGGGAACGGGCTTCATTTTCCAGCAGGACCGGAATACCGTCACGCAGCGGGAACGCCAGGCTGTCCAGTTTGCAAATCAGCTCTTGTTTATCCTGGCTGTAATACAGTTTGCCGTTGCACACCGGGCAGGCAATAATTTCAAGTAAACGGTGATCCATAGTTCCTCCGTATGGGTAATCGCTAAAGCTTATCACATTCCCTTTTCAGGGAGTGCCTGTTTCCCAGCCACCTCGACAGGTCGTAAACAGCCCCGCAGGCACGCGACCGAGTACAATTTCATGCGCCCCCTGCCAGCGGGCAAATTCACTGAGCGCAGTCGTTAACCCTTTCTCCAGGCCAGCCGTCACCTTTATGCCCTCTTCAAGCCAGAGCGCGATAATTTCAAGCATGCCGGTTTTACGGTGCATTTTAGCGTCCATGCGCCCGACTAGCTGGCCTTTGTGCAGCAGCGGCAAAACAAAATAACCATACTGCCGTCTGGGCGCCGGAGTGTAGCATTCCAGACGGTAGCTGAAATTAAACAACTGCCCGGCCCGCTTTCTGTCCCAGACAACGGGGTCGAACGGCGACAGCACGGCACTGTGGGTCGCCTGGAGTTTGCCCTCCTGCGCCTGCGCCAGCAGAGGGAACAAATCCGCATGCAACCACATTTCACCTAACGACTCTACCGAGACCGGCATGACGCGCTGTTCGCGCTGCCACGATTCCAGCAGTGGTTTTAGCTGCGGCTGACGCAGACGATAATAATCCGCCAGCCACTGTGGACGGAAGATGCCAAGGCTGCGGGCGCTATTCCCGAGCATGATGGCTTCGGCAGCGTCCTGAGACAGCAGGTCACGCGTATCGTCCCAGTGAGGCATAACGCGGTGTGTGAGGTCATAGACGCGCTGAAAGTTGCGACGCTCGACCACCATCACTTTGCCCGACGTAAACAGCCCTTCAAGATGGCGTTTGTGCGGTTTCCACTCCCACCATCCGCTTGCGCCTTTTCGCGGGTGTTCAAAATCCGCGGAGCGTACCGGCCCGTTTTCCTGAATATGGGCAATCAGTTGCTCTATTTCATCCGCGTGTTCCACCATCCACTCCTGACGGTATTTCCAGCCCATTTTGTCCGGGGCGAGCATGCGGTGACGCACCAGGGCAAAATCGCTTCGTGGGAGAAAACAGGCTTCATGCGCCCAGTATTCCATCAGTTCGCCCTGACTTAGCGCATTATCCAGCCACTGCGGAGGATAGTTTCCCAGGCGGCTAAACAGGACCAGATACGGGCTACGCGCCACGATGTTAATGGTGTCGATTTGCAGCAACGACATGCGTTGCACGGTAGAGAGGATATCAGCTGGCTGCGCGCGGCGGCGGGGCTTTTTCAGAAGCCCCTGGGCGGCAAGATGCAGGTTTCGTGCGGCTGCAAGTGAGAATTGCGGTAGAGACATGCGTTTTCCTGTTAGTCAAAGCGCCACCGGAACCGCGTAGAAGTTACTGCACTAACGCGAGCAGTTCCTTGAGCAAATGTTCCGGCTGTTCGCCGCTGAGTTCAGCGTCAACCGGCAGATACCACCAGTTTTCTTTCGCAAAGGCCCGGCATTTTACCGCGTCTTTTTCCGTCATGATCAGCGTCTGTCCCGGCGCTGCCAGCCTTTCAACCTCTTCGGCAACTAACGCCTGGTGATCGGCGAGCGGCACCCGTTTATCAAGCTTTGCGCCGCACTGCTCCAGCGTTGCGAAGAAACGCGGCGGATGACCTATACCGGCCATCGCAACCAGATGTTCCAGTTGCGCGACGTCTTTACGCACGCCGGTCAACATATTCACGGCCTGTCCGGGACGAAGATGCATCGGGATTTCGCCCGCTCTGGCTTCACCACCGTTTACAATCACAGCATCGACGCTCTTCAGGCGCGACGCACGCTCACGCATTGGACCGGCTGGCAGCCACCAGCCGTTGCCAAAACGCCGCACGCCGTCAATGACCACGATCTCTTTGTCACGCGCCAGCGCGTAATGCTGCAAACCATCATCGGTAATAACGATTTGTACGTCATGCTCCGCAAGCAGTGCCTTCACGGCATCACTGCGCACCGGCGATACCGCAACCGGCGCGCCGGTACGCTGGTAAATCAGTACCGGCTCATCACCGGCTTCAGCGGTTGTCGTAGCTGGGCTCAGCACCAGTGGATACTGCGCCGCTTTACCACCGTAACCGCGTGAGACAACTCCCGGGCGGATACCGCGTTTATGGAGCTGTTCTACCAGCCAGATCACCACCGGGGTTTTGCCGTTTCCACCCGCCGTCAGGTTGCCGACCACCACCACCGGTACCGGTGCGCGCCAGGCGCGCTTGATCCCGAGGCGGTAAAGCAGACGAATAGCACCGCTCACCAGGCCATACAGCCAGGAGAGCGGGAGAAGCAGCACCCACAGAGGGGATTCCCCCGACCAGATGCGTGCAATCATTGACCGAACTGCATTTTATGAAGCTGCGCGTAAACACCACGCTGTTCCAGCAGGTCCGCATGGCTGCCGCGTTCAACGATCACGCCATCTTCCACCACCACGATTTCGTCAGCCTGTTCGATGGTCGACAGGCGGTGCGCGATAACCAGCGAGGTACGGTTTTTCTGTAATTCATCCAGAGCAGACTGAATAGCGCGTTCAGATTCCGTATCCAGTGCGGACGTTGCTTCATCGAGGATCAGAATCGGGCTGTTGCGCAGCAGCGCGCGGGCAATCGCGATACGCTGACGCTGACCACCTGAGAGCAGCACCCCGTTTTCGCCAATGATCGTATCCAGACCGTTATCCATTTTGTTAATGAAGTCCATCGCATAGGCCATACGCGCCGCATTCTCAATCTCTTCACGGCTGTACTCTTCGGTACGGGCATACGCAATGTTGTTCGCCACCGTATCGTTGAACAGATGCACGTTCTGCGAGACCAGCGCGACCTGGTTACGCAGCGACTGGAGGGTATATTCCCGCAGGTCGTGACCATCAAGCAGGATCTCGCCCTGGTCGATATCGTAGAAACGGGTAATCAGGCTGGCAATGGTCGACTTGCCCGAACCGGAACGACCGACCAGCGCAACGGTTTTACCCGCCGGGATGGACAGGCTGATATCACGCAGCGCCGGCACTTCACGGCCTGGATAGGTAAAGGTGACGTTACGGAATTCCAGGTCGCCTTTAGCGCGCTCGATCTCGCGTGTACCTTCATCTTTTTCCTGTTCGGAATCGAGGATGCTGAATAGCGTCTGACAGGCTGCCATCCCGCGCTGGAACTGGGCGTTGACGTTAGTCAGCGATTTCAGCGGACGCATTAGCGCAATCATGGATGAGAACACCACCGTAATGGTACCCGCAGTCAGGGTTTCCATGACGCTCGGGAAACTGGCGGCATACAAGACGAAGGCCAGGGCCAGAGAGGCAATCAGCTGAATGATCGGATCGGAAATCGACGAGGCCGATACCATTTTCATTCCTTGCAGGCGCATTCTGTTGCTGACCTTGTCAAAGCGTTTGGTTTCGACTTCCTGACCGCCGAAAATCAACACTTCCTTATGGCCTTTCAGCATCTGCTCGGCGCTGGTAGTCACCTGCCCCATCGTATTCTGCATATTTTTACTGATGTTGCGAAAACGCTTTGATACCACGCGGATCGCGATGGAGACAATCGGCGCCAGCACAATAAGGATCAGCGACAGTTGCCAGCTGTAATAGAACATCATCGCGAACAGGCCGATGATGGATGCGCCTTCACGCACAACGGTAATCAGTGCGCTGGAAGAGGACGAGGCCACTTGCTCCGAATCGTAGGTAATACGCGACAGCAGGGTACCGGTTGACTGTTTGTCAAAGAATGAGACTGGCATCCCCATCATATGGCTGAATAACCGACGGCGCATGGTCATCACCACTTTACCGGATACCCAGGAGATGCAGTAGCTGGATACATAGCTGGAGATTCCGCGTAAGATCATCAGCCCAATAACCACCAGCGGCATCCATAGCAGCACTGAACGATCCGTTTTACCAAAACCGTCATCCAGTAACGGTTTGAGAAGCGATAACATAAACGTATCGCTGGCTGCGTTGAGGATTAACGCTACGCCCGCCACGATCAAGCCTGTTTTGAAAGGAGCAATCATCGGCCAGAGCCGGCGGAACGTTTGCCACGTGGAGAGATCTTTGTCGTTATGCATTCAAAAAACCAGCATTTGTTGAAATAGCCGCATATTCTACCCGTTATCTACGGGCGCGCCAAACCACTGATGATACCAACGCGGTAAATAGTGTTCGCGTAAGCGACGAATTTGCCAACTATGGTGCGAAAAGGTCACAGATATCTGCCCGGACTGCGGGGTATCAAGCCAGAGATATCCCTCCGTTCGATAGCGCCGGACCACTTTAATAGAAGGGAAACGCCACGCGTTATAGCGGGCCATCGAGGCCAGCGAAACCTGCCCCTCTACGCGCTGTAGCAACAGTGTTGAAGATGACGTGTTACTTCCATGATGCGGCACCTGAATCAGTGTAGACGCAAGCTGACGCCAGCGGTGGCTCAGCATTGCCAGTTCTGCCTGCGCTTCAATGTCTCCGGTCAGTAAAACGCTCTGTTCGCCGTCATCGATTTTTACCACGCAGGAGCGGTTGTTACCTTTCGCCGAGGTGTTTTCGGGTGGCCAGTGCACGGAGAACGTTAAACCCTGCCACTGCCATCGCTGTCCTCGAAAGCACGGAAGATGTCCGGACCAGGATAAGGGGCTCCTGATCCACATTGCGGGCCAGGCAGCTTTTAGCGATGCCAGTCCCCCCGCGTGGTCGAGATGTTCATGGCTCAGGATCACCCCTTCCGGTCTCAGATGATGCCAGCGTAGCCAGGGGATAATCAGCTGTTGCGCACTGTCCCCACCGGGCCATGCCAGCCCGGTGTCATACAGAATGGCCTTGCCGTGACGCTCAATGACCATCGCCAGCCCCTGCCCTACATCCAGCATATGCAGGGACCAGCTGTCTGTTTTAACCCTGTGCCAGAGGGGAAAGGCCAGCACCACGCTGCCTGCCAGACAGACTGCGGGTGCTGCGCTGAAGGCCCTGAATCGCCAGCCAATGACCAGCAGCCACGGCAGTAACGTCAGGTATTGCCAGCGTTCATCAACGTCCTGCCAGCCATTCGGTAAACGCATCAATAGCCAGAAAAGCCCTGCCAGAGATTTATCAGTAGCCAGCCAGACAATACTTTCCAGCGCAGCGACCGGAAACAGATGCAGAAACATGCCGAGCAGGATCAGCGGAACTGAGATAAACGTGACCAGAGGAACGGCAAACAGGTTCGCCACCAGCGAGGAGAGGCTGAAACCATGGAAAATCAGGACCTGAAGCGGCAACAGAAGCAGCAGCATTCCAACCTGCAAATACAACAGCGTAACCAGCGGCCGCAGGCACCGGCCACGTTGCCAGTGCGGGAGAGGCAACCACTGATACCAAAAAATAAGCGCGGCGACCGCAAACGCTGACAACGCCAGGCTTTGTGACAGTACCGCCAGTGGGTCGAAAATCAGGATCGCCGCCACGCAGGTAAGCCATACCTGCCAGGGCGACCACTGGTGACCGCTCATTTTTAATGCAGCCAGTACCACAAGCGCGATAACCGTGCGCAGCGCGGGCGGCTGCAAGCCCGTTAGCCATGCGTAAAACGCGGCAAAAATCAGCCCTGCCAGCAAGGGGATTTGCCAGATAATCCAGCGGCCCGGCAGGAAGAACTGGATGCCCCGCGCCAGAAACCAGATGACAGAAGCGGCCAGCGCAATATGTAATCCCGAGATTGCCATCAGATGCATCGTTCCGGTATCACGCATCAGGTTTTTTATCTCCCGCGAGACCGACAGCCGCTCCCCCATCCCCAGCCCCAGGATCACGGGTCCCCACTGATATGCTGAAAGAGTATTCTGTAGTGATGTCAGGTATTGCGCACGCAGACTACAGCCTTCGTCAACGAGCGCCGCATGGGTAAACCGTCCACTCAGCGTCTGGTGTCGGGCAAAGGCATTTTTCTGTGAATCATAGCCGCCATCGTTGAGTTCTCCGTGTACCGCCCTGAGCCGCAGGGTCATTGCCCAGCGTTGACCCACGCAGACGTTTTGCGGCAAATAGTTGCCATACAGCGCCACGCCCATGGCAGCCCACACGCGTTCTCCATTGAGGCTGACAATCCTTCCCTGATGCATCGTTGCGCCGTCCGTTGCGGTAATGACCACCTCGGTCTGCTGCGGTGCTTGCGTTAAATAGTTCATCTGCCACACGCTTTCCTGAGCGGCCAGGATCCCCCAGCACATAAAAAGCAATGCGAGGCCTGAAAACCTGAGCCATTTTCTCTGCTGTACGGATAACGCAATTCCTGCGGCAATCAGCAACCAGACAATATGCAAATCTGGCAAAACGGGTAACCAATAGAGCGGGATTATGGCCAGAATGGCGCACATACTGATAACGTGGATCCCCATCTTCACCTCCATGTTTCAGGTGATTATGCGGCGGGATTGATGCGTCGTCAGACAGAAAAAACGTGATTTACAGCGGGCGCTGCAACGTTTTTAAGCGTTTACAGCAAAGAGAAAATTTAAATGCGGCGCGTATTCAGAAATGCAGGGGCGGGATACAAAAAAAGCACCCTAAGGTGCTTTCTTTAAACTCAGTTTAACCCTGATGATTAAACTCAGTTACCGTAAATATTGGCGCGATCGCGCAGTTCTTTACCCGGCTTAAAGTGCGGAACATACTTTCCTTCCAGCTCCACTTTATCACCAGTCTTCGGGTTACGCCCGGTACGTGGTGCACGATAGTGCAGAGAAAAACTACCGAAACCGCGGATTTCAATGCGCTCGCCCTGGGCAAGAGTGGTAGCCATATGCTCCAGCATCTCTTTAACGGCATCTTCCACAGCCTTGGCAGGGATATGCGGTTGCTGACTGGCAAGTCTTTCAATCAATTCTGACTTGGTCATGATTCCTCCGGTTCCTTTCAAACCCATTAGCTGAACAGCTTATTAAACAAGGGCGGCCGTAGCCGCCCTTTGTTATTGATTACAGGACGAATCCTGCAATCTGTCAAGTCTGCTCTCCATCCTTCGCGCTGTAAATGCGTTACAGCTCAAATGATGGTGCGAACCTGAACTTACTCGCCTTTAGCTGCTTTGAAAGCTTCAGCCATTGCGTTGTTAGAGAAGTTTGCATCTTCCTGTTTGTTCACAGTTGCGATTGCATCTTTCTCATCAGCTTCGTCTTTAGCACGAACAGACAGGCTGATTGCACGGTTCTTACGGTCAACACCGGTGAACTTAGCTTCAACGTCGTCACCAACGCTCAGAACCAGAGTTGCATCTTCAACGCGGTCACGTGAAGCTTCGGAAGCGCGCAGGTAACCTTCAACGCCGTCAGCCAGTTCTACGGTTGCGCCTTTAGCGTCAACAGCAGTCACTTTACCGTTTACGATTGCGCCTTTCTTGTTCAGTGCAACCCAGTTGTTGAACGGATCTTCTGCGAGCTGTTTAACACCCAGGGAGATACGCTCACGCTCTGCGTCAACTTGCAGAACAACTGCTGCGATTTCGTCGCCTTTTTTGTATTCACGAACTGCTTCTTCGCCTGCAACGTTCCAGGAGATGTCAGACAGGTGAACCAGGCCATCGATGCCGCCGTCCAGGCCGATGAAGATACCGAAGTCAGTGATAGACTTGATTTTACCTTCAACACGGTCGCCCTTGTTGTGGGTTTCCGCGAACTGCTGCCATGGGTTGTTTTTGCATTGCTTCAGGCCCAGGGAGATACGACGACGTTCTTCGTCGATATCCAGAACCATCACTTCCACTACATCACCAACGTTAACAACTTTGGATGGGTGGATGTTTTTGTTGGTCCAGTCCATTTCGGAAACGTGCACCAGACCTTCAACGCCTTCTTCGATTTCAACGAAGCAGCCGTAGTCAGTCAGGTTGGTAACGCGACCAGTCAGTTTAGTACCTTCTGGGTAACGCTTAGCGATAGCTACCCATGGATCTTCGCCCAGCTGTTTCAGGCCGAGGGATACACGAGTACGCTCGCGGTCGAACTTCAGCACTTTAACAGTGATTTCGTCGCCCACGTTCACGATTTCGCTTGGGTGCTTAACGCGTTTCCACGCCATGTCGGTGATGTGCAGCAGGCCATCAACGCCGCCCAGGTCAACGAATGCGCCGTAGTCAGTGAGGTTCTTAACGATACCTTTGACTTCCATGCCTTCCTGCAGGTTTTCCAGCAGCTGATCGCGTTCTGCGCTGTTTTCGGATTCGATAACGGCACGACGGGAAACAACAACGTTGTTACGCTTCTGGTCCAGCTTGATTACTTTGAACTCAAGCTCTTTGCCTTCGAGGTGCAGGGTGTCACGGACTGGACGAACGTCTACCAGAGAACCTGGCAGGAACGCACGAATACCATTCAGCTCAACAGTGAAGCCACCTTTAACTTTGCCGTTGATAACACCGACCACAGTTTCAGCTTCTTCGTAAGCTTTTTCCAGCGTGATCCATGCTTCGTGACGTTTAGCTTTCTCACGAGACAGCAGGGTTTCGCCGAAGCCGTCTTCTACTGCGTCCAGAGCAACGTCAACTTCGTCACCAACCTGGATTTCCAGCTCGCCCTGGGCGTTTTTGAACTGCTCAGCCGGGATGGCAGACTCAGATTTCAGACCGGCGTCAACCAGTACAACGTCTTTGTCGATAGCAACAACAACGCCACGAACGATGGAACCCGGACGGGTTTCGATTTCTTTTAAGGATTCTTCAAACAGTTGAGCAAAAGATTCAGTCATGTTTAATCTTCAGGTTAATATTAACGTCCACCTGGCTCCGTGCCGGATGGGGTTGTTTCACATACCCGCCGTCAATCCATTGCAGCGGGGGTACTGCTAAATCGGTCGCGATTACGCGAGTGCCAGTTTTTGGCGCGCATATTGTAGCGCTTTTTCAATCACTTGCTCAATAGTTAAACTGGTTGAATCCAGCACTAATGCGTCTTGCGCGGGAACAAGTGGTGCGACGGCGCGGTTACGATCGCGGTCATCGCGCTCTTTTATCTCGGATAAAAGGCGATCAAAGTTAACACTAAACCCCTTTTCCTGCAACTGAAGCATGCGGCGTTGAGCACGTTCTTCTGAAGAGGCGTCAAGGAAAATTTTCACTGGCGCATCGGGGAATACCACGGTTCCCATGTCGCGGCCGTCGGCGATCAGCCCCGGCGCTTCACGGAAACCGCGCTGGCGACGTAACAGCGCTTCACGAACGCGTGGGAAAGCCGCCACCTGAGAGGCCGCATTGGCCACTTCTTGCGTACGGATTTCACCGCTGACATCTTCCCCTTCAAGGATCACTTCAAGGTTGCCATCGGTCGAGCCAAAGCGCACATCCAGATGCGCAGCCAGCGGTACCAGAGCTTCTTCAGACGCAACATCCACATGATGATGCAGCGCAGCCAGCGCCAGCACGCGATAGATTGCTCCCGAATCTAAAAGATGCCATTGCAATGCTTCCGCCATCGCTTTGCACAGAGTACCTTTCCCTGCGCCACTTGGCCCATCAATGGTGATTACCGGGGCAATTGCCGTCATCTTTTTCTCCTTAATTAAGGCATACCGTTTACATGAACGCCGCGCATTATACGCGCCAACGTGCGCAACTGTTACCTTTGCGTGCAAATTACGGAATGATTGAAGCAGAGTGTAGAAGAAATGAAAGAGGATGAGTGTCAGAAAGCGTAAGGAAATGCCGCATCAGGTGATGCGGCATACGATAATCAGGCCAGGGTGCTAATGCGCGCCAGCTGTTCGAAGTAGTCCGGGAACGTTTTTGCCGTACACTTCGGATCAAGGATAGTGACTGGCGTATCTGACAACGCCACCAGCGAGAAACACATCGCCATGCGGTGATCGTTGTAGGTGCCAATTTCTGCAAATTGCAGTTTTGCCGGCGGCGTGACGCGAATGTAGTCTTCGCCCTCTTCTACCTCGGCCCCCACTTTACGCAGCTCGGTTGCCATCGCGAACAGGCGGTCCGTCTCTTTCACACGCCAGTTGTAAATGTTTCGCAGCGTGGTGGTGCCTTTCGCAAACAGCGCAGCGGTGGCAATGGTCATCGCCGCATCCGGAATATGGTTCATATCCATATCGATGGCGTTCAGCTCACCGTGGGTGCAGGAGATGAAGTCATCGCCCCAGGTCACCACCGCGCCCATTTTTTCCAGCACGTCAGCAAAACGGATATCGCCCTGCACGCTGTTGCGGCCAATGCCCGTCACTTTAACCGTACCGCCTTTAATCGCGCCTGCGGCAAGGAAATAGGAGGCGGATGAAGCATCGCCTTCAACCAGGTAGTGGCCCGGCGACTGGTACTGCTGCCCACCGCGAACCACGAAACGCTGATAAGACTGGTTTTCCACCTCAACACCAAAGGTGTTCATTAGGTGCAGGGTGATATCAATGTACGGCTTAGAAACCAGGTCGCCTTTAATGCTGATGACGGTGTCCTGTGGTGCCAGCGGTGCGGTCATCAGCAGCGCGGTCAGGAACTGGCTGGAAACGCTACCGTCAACCTCAACATTGCCGCCAGTGAATCCCCCGCGCAGACGCAGGGGCGGGTAATTTTCCTGCTCAAGATAATCAATCTGCGCGCCGCCCTGACGCAGGGCATCCACCAGATGGCCGATCGGACGCTCTTTCATTCGCGGCTCACCGGTCAGCACAATATCGTTACTCCCCAGACACAGCGCTGCGGCCAGAGGACGCATCGCGGTACCGGCGTTACCCAGGAAAAGCTCCAGCGCTTCAGCAGAATGTAACGCGCCGCCGTTACCGGTGACTTCACAACGGGTACGATCGTCAGACAGCGCGTACTGAACGCCCAACGCTTTCAGTGCATTGAGCATATGGCGCACGTCATCGCTGTCCAGCAGATTAGTGAGGACGGTGGTGCCGTTTGCCAGAGCTGCCAGCAGCAGAGCGCGGTTCGAGACACTTTTTGAACCAGGCAGATTAATGGTGCCATCTACCCGCGCGATAGGTTGTAACGTCAGGGATTCCATGAAACTCAACTCTCAACTCAACATAATAAAAACCCCGCAGGAACGCTGCGGGGGTGAAAAACAGCCAATTAACCGTGACGACGTTCGAAGTCGATCATGAAATCAGTCAGGGCTTTAACGCCCTCCAGCGGCATGGCGTTATAGATAGAGGCGCGCATTCCGCCTACCACACGGTGGCCTTTCAGCGCATGCAGACCCGCCGCGAAGGACTCTTCCAGGAACACGTTATCCAGGTTGCTGTCCGCAAGCTGGAACGGCACGTTCATGCGCGAACGGTTAGTTTTGGCGACATCGTTACGGTAGAAATCGCTCTTGTCGATCACGCCGTACAGCAGTTCAGCCTTTTGCTGATTGATCTTATCCATCTGCGCCACACCGCCTTTTTGCTTCAGCCATTTGAAGACCAGGCCGGAGAGATACCAGGCAAACGTTGGTGGGGTGTTGAACATGGAATCGTTGTCGTTCAGGACGGTGTAATCCAGAATTGACGGGCAAGACTTATGGGCTTTCCCCAGCAGGTCTTCACGCACAATAACGATAGTCAGACCCGCAGGACCGATGTTTTTCTGGGCACCCGCGTAGATGACGCCGTAGCGGCTGACATCCAGCGGGGTGGACAGAATGGTTGAAGAGAGATCCGCCGTCACAATGACATTTTCGCCAAAGTCTGGCTCTTCGTGAATGGCAATACCGTCGATGGTTTCGTTTGGGCAGTAGTGAAGATACGCGGCGTTGTCAGAAAGCTGCCACTCACTCATCGGCTTCACGGCGCGCAGACCGTCAACGGTCACTTTGGCATCGATGACATTCGGCGTGCAATATTTGTGCGCTTCTTTTACCGCACTGGCCGCCCAGTAGCCGGCATCAACGTAATCAGCGGTGGTTTTGTCGCCCAGTAGATTGAGCGGGATACCCGCAAACTGGCCGCGTCCACCGCCGTGACAGAACAATACTTTGTAGTTCGAGGGAATGTTCAGCAGATCGCGAAAATCCTTTTCTGCTTCTTCCGCCACCTGAATAAACGCTTTACCCCGGTGGCTGACTTCCATCACCGACGTACCCAGACCGTTCCAGTCACACAGCTCCTGTTGAGCCTGTTTGAGCACGTCTGCCGGTAACATTGCCGGACCTGAACTGAAATTAAAGACTTGAGCCATTTCCCCTCACCACGCTAAAAGCCATAAGTTATAACTGTGGATATCGGTTTTATCATTCAGTGACACGCGCCGCAATGTCTAAAACTGATGGCCGAAGAAATGTGCCCCTCGTCACACAATACAATCTGCCGTACCGTTGTCACAAAACCGACAAAATCGCTGTCAGGTGATGCGTTTAGCCCGGCTAACCTTCGTCCATTCTGGATTCGTACAGCGGGGGCATAATTGATGTTCGCCCGCCTGCATAACCACGACATGACTACATTTTATGCAGGCGTACTCGCCCGCTTCAGGTACAGTTTTGTATCGCTCGATGAGCATATCCGGCAGGATGCACAGGCCGGGCTTCACCTCATCGTCGGAATAGTAATAGACGCTGATTTGACCATTCGTTTCCATAATCGCCAGACGCACCTGCCCCAGTTGCTCAACGCTGCTCAAACGGAGTTCCATAAAGAACTCAAACTCCGTCATATTGGCGCTTTGCACATTCTCCCAGGCCAGTTGACCATCTTCGACAATCACCACCGGCTTCCCTTCGAGCAGATCTTCCAGTTTCTCACTTTTCGACATCAGCCACATGACCAGCCGGTACAGCAGTGCAAGCGTCACGAAGACGATAAAGACCGGCACCATCGGCACATCGTCATAAAAGGCAACGTCCCCTGCCGCCGACCCCAGCGTCAGGATGATCAGCACTTCAAACAGCGACATCTGCCGCACGCCGCGACGTCCGGTGATTTTCAGAAACAGGAAAACGAGTACAAAGGTGTACAGGCTGCGCAGCGCTACTTCGCCTAAAAACTCAGGAGGGACTTTATCAAACGCCATCCGCTGGAGATCGAAAGCTTTCATTTTTCTATGCCTTAACAGTAGGTTACTGCTTATAAGCATAGTCCAGCCATTTATTTTCGCCGGAGATAGCACCCGTCACGCAAAACCCGTATCATTGCGCGCTTTACGTACGATAAAAGTGAACGCCATGACTCAAACGTTTATCCCCGGCAAAGACGCCGCTCTGGAAGATTCCATCGCTCGCTTCCAGCAGAAACTGACCGACCTGGGCTTTAATATCGAAGAAGCCTCCTGGCTGAATCCGGTGCCTCACGTCTGGTCCGTGCATATTCGCGACAAAGACTGTGCGCTGTGCTTTACCAACGGTAAAGGCGCGACCAAAAAAGCGGCGCTGGCCTCTGCACTGGGTGAGTATTTTGAGCGTCTGTCCACCAACTACTTCTTCGCCGACTTCTGGCTGGGCGAAACTATTGCCAACGGTCCGTTCGTTCACTATCCGAACGAAAAATGGTTCCCGCTGACCGAAAACGATGAACTGCCGGAAGGCATTCTCGATGCCCGCCTGCGCGCGTTCTACGATCCGGAAAACGAACTGACCGGCAGCATGTTGATCGACCTGCAATCCGGCAATGAGGATCGTGGGATCTGCGCCCTGCCGTTCACCCGTCAGTCTGACGAGCAGACCGTTTATATCCCGATGAACATCGTCGGCAACCTGTATGTGTCTAACGGCATGTCTGCCGGTAATACCCGCAACGAAGCGCGCGTGCAGGGATTGTCTGAAGTTTTCGAGCGTCATATCAAAAACCGCATTATTGCTGAATCCATCAGCCTGCCGGAGATCCCGGCTGACGTGCTGGCGCGCTACCCGGGCGTGGTGGAATCCATCGCCAAACTGGAAGCAGAAGGTTTCCCAATCTTTGCTTATGACGGCTCTCTGGGCGGCAAATATCCGGTTATCTGCGTGGTACTGTTCAACCCGGCAAATGGCACCTGCTTCGCCTCCTTCGGCGCGCACCCGGACTTCGGCGTGGCGCTGGAGCGTACCGTAACCGAACTGCTGCAAGGTCGTAGCCTGAAAGATCTCGATGTCTTTAGTCCGCCAACCTTTGATGACGAAGAAGTCGCCGAGCACACCAACCTCGAAACACACTTCATCGACTCCAGCGGTTTGATCTCCTGGGATATGTTCAAACAGGACGCGGACTATCCGTTCGTGGACTGGAGCTTTGCCGGTACGACGGAAGAAGAATTCGCCACCCTGATGGCGATCTTCAACGCGGAAGATCAGGAAGTTTACATTGCCGACTATGAACACCTCGGTGTTTACGCGTGCCGTATTATTGTGCCAGGTATGTCGGACATTTATCCGGCAGAAGATCTGTGGCTGGCGAACAACAGCATGGGCGCGCATCTGCGTGAAACCCTGCTGGCCCTGCCAGGCAGCGAGTGGGATAAAGAAGATTATCTGAACCTGATCGCCCAGCTGGACGAAGAAGGACACGATGATTTCACCCGCGTGCGCGAACTGCTGGGTCTGGCGACCGGAAAAGATAACGGCTGGTACACCCTGCGCATCGGCGAGCTGAAAGCGATGCTGGCGCTGGCGGGCGGCGATCTGGATCAGGCTTTGGCCTGGACCGAGTGGACGATGGAGTTTAACCAGTCCGTCTTCTCCGCCGAGCGCACAAACTATTACCGTTGCCTGCAAACGCTGCTCCTGCTTTCTCAGGAAGACGACCGCGAGCCATTGCAGTATCTGAACGCATTTGTACGTATGTACGGTGCGGATGCCGTTGAAGCTGCCAGCGCGGCGCTGAGCGGTGAAGAACCATTCTACGGCCTGCAAGCGGTTGACAGCGATCTGAAAGCCTTCCCGGCGCATCAGTCACTGCTGAATGCGTATGAAAAATTGCAGAAGGCAAAAGCCGCTTACTGGTCAAAATAAGCGCATATAACATTAATGGCTGTAGGCGTATTCAATCGCCTGAGCTATATTACGGGGCAATTTCATTGCCCCTTTTTTTTATTTTTCCGCAATGACGTTTAATTGTAATAATTAAGTTAACCACGGGTAAATATAAAAACGCTTACCTGAGCTTTACTGTTACTAATTATAATAAATACTCCATTTTAATTAACTGTTCCACGGGAGGCTGAAGGAAAAAATTCAACTCTTTTCATAACTTTTAAAATTTATTTTTACACGGATAATCAAATACTTACTCCGCTTTTGCTGTAAAACCATACACACTGCGGGCCTATAAGCCAGGCGAGATATGATCTATATCAATTTCTCTTCTATAATGCTTTGTTAGTATCTCGTCGCCGACTTAATAAAGAGAGAGTTAGTGTGAAAGCTGACAACCCTTTTGATCTATTACTCCCCGCTGCGATGGCGAAAGTTGCCGAAGAAGCGGGTGTCTACAAAGCCACGAAACATCCGATGACGACGTTCTTTCTGGCCATTACGGCTGGGGTGTTCATCTCCATCGCTTTCGTCTTCTATATCACAGCCACCACCGGCACTGCCGGGATGCCTTTCGGCATAGCGAAACTGATTGGTGGTATTTGCTTCTCACTGGGCCTGATTCTCTGCGTCATCTGCGGCGCCGACCTCTTCACCTCAACGGTGCTGATTGTGGTGGCAAAAGCCAGCGGAAGAATTACCTGGGGTCAACTGGGGCGCAACTGGCTCAACGTTTACGTTGGCAACCTGATTGGCTGTCTGCTCTTTGTTCTGTTGATGTGGCTCTCTGGCGAGTATATGACCGCCAACGGCGGCTGGGGGCTTAACGTCCTGCAAACCGCCGACCACAAAATGCACCATACATTTATCGAAGCTGTTGCTCTCGGCATCCTCGCAAACCTGATGGTCTGCCTGGCGGTCTGGATGAGCTACTCTGGTCGTAGCCTGATGGATAAAGCCATGATTATGGTTCTGCCGGTTGCGATGTTTGTTGCCAGCGGCTTTGAGCACAGTATTGCGAATATGTTCATGATCCCGATGGGTATTGTTATCCGCAACTTTGCAAGCCCGGAGTTCTGGACTGCTGTAGGTTCAACCCCGGAAAGTTTTTCACACCTGACTATTATGAACTTCATTACTGATAACCTGATCCCCGTCACTATCGGGAACATTATCGGTGGGGGTCTGTTAGTTGGGTTGACATACTGGGTCATTTACCTGCGTGGCGGCGATCATCATTAATGGTTGTCTCAGGCAGTAAATAAAAAATCCACTTAAGAAGGTAGGTGTTACATGTCCGAGCTTAATGAAAAGTTAGCCACAGCCTGGGAAGGTTTTACGAAAGGTGACTGGCAGAATGAAGTCAACGTCCGTGACTTCATTCAGAAAAACTATACCCCGTATGAAGGTGACGAATCCTTCCTGGCTGGTGCGACTGACGCAACCACCAAGCTGTGGGACAGCGTGATGGAAGGCGTTAAACTGGAAAACCGCACTCACGCGCCAGTTGATTTTGACACCTCCGTTGCTTCTACCATCACTTCTCACGATGCTGGCTACATCAACAAAGCCCTTGAGAAAATCGTCGGTCTGCAAACTGAAGCACCACTGAAACGCGCAATCATCCCGTTCGGTGGTATCAAAATGGTTGAAGGTTCCTGCAAAGCGTATAACCGCGAGCTGGACCCAATGCTGAAAAAAATCTTCACCGAATACCGCAAAACCCATAACCAGGGCGTATTCGATGTTTACACCAAAGACATTCTGAACTGCCGTAAATCTGGCGTTCTGACCGGTCTGCCAGATGCCTATGGCCGTGGCCGTATCATCGGTGACTACCGTCGCGTTGCGCTGTACGGTATCGACTTCCTGATGAAAGACAAATACGCGCAGTTCGTCTCTCTCCAGTCTGACCTGGAAAACGGCGTAAACCTGGAAGCGACTATCCGTCTGCGTGAAGAGATCGCTGAACAGCACCGTGCGCTGGGTCAGATCAAAGAGATGGCGGCTAAATACGGCTGCGATATCTCTGGTCCTGCTACCAACGCTCAGGAAGCTATCCAGTGGACCTACTTCGGCTACCTGGCCGCTGTTAAGTCTCAGAACGGTGCAGCAATGTCCTTCGGCCGCGTATCCACCTTCCTGGATGCGTACATCGAACGTGACCTGAAAGCAGGCAAAATCACTGAACAAGACGCTCAGGAAATGATTGACCACCTGGTCATGAAACTGCGTATGGTTCGCTTCCTGCGTACCCCAGAATATGATGAGCTGTTCTCTGGTGACCCAATCTGGGCAACCGAATCTATCGGCGGTATGGGCGTAGATGGTCGTACTCTGGTAACCAAAAACAGCTTCCGCTTCCTGAACACCCTGTACACCATGGGTCCTTCTCCGGAGCCGAACATCACCGTTCTGTGGTCTGAAAAACTGCCTCTGAACTTCAAGAAATTCGCCGCTAAAGTGTCCATCGACACCTCTTCTCTGCAATATGAGAACGATGACCTGATGCGTCCTGACTTCAACAACGATGACTACGCTATCGCTTGCTGCGTAAGTCCAATGGTTGTTGGTAAGCAAATGCAGTTCTTCGGTGCGCGTGCAAACCTGGCGAAAACCATGCTGTACGCAATCAACGGCGGCGTTGATGAAAAACTGAAAATGCAGGTTGGTCCTAAGTCTGAACCGATCAAAGGCGACGTGCTGAACTATGACGAAGTCATGGACCGCATGGACCACTTCATGGACTGGCTGGCTAAACAGTACGTGACCGCGCTGAACGTTATCCACTACATGCACGACAAGTACAGCTACGAAGCCTCTCTGATGGCGCTGCACGACCGTGACGTCGTTCGCACCATGGCGTGTGGTATCGCAGGTCTGTCCGTTGCGGCTGACTCCCTGTCTGCAATCAAATATGCGAAAGTTAAACCAATTCGTGACGAAGATGGTCTGGCTATCGACTTCGAAATCGAAGGCGAATATCCGCAGTTTGGTAACAACGACGCTCGCGTTGATGACATGGCGGTTGACCTGGTAGAACGTTTCATGAAGAAAATTCAGAAACTCACTACCTATCGTAACGCTATCCCGACTCAGTCTGTTCTGACCATCACCTCTAACGTTGTGTATGGTAAGAAAACCGGTAACACCCCAGACGGTCGTCGTGCTGGCGCGCCATTCGGCCCAGGTGCTAACCCAATGCACGGTCGTGACCAGAAAGGTGCGGTTGCCTCTCTGACCTCCGTTGCTAAACTGCCGTTTGCTTACGCGAAAGATGGTATCTCTTACACCTTCTCTATCGTGCCAAACGCGCTGGGTAAAGACGACGAAGTGCGTAAAACTAACCTGGCGGGTCTGATGGATGGTTACTTCCACCACGAAGCGTCCATCGAAGGTGGTCAGCACCTGAACGTGAACGTGATGAACCGTGAAATGCTGCTCGACGCGATGGAACATCCTGAGAAATATCCTCAGCTGACCATCCGCGTATCTGGCTACGCAGTACGTTTTAACTCCCTGACGAAAGAACAGCAGCAGGACGTTATTACCCGTACTTTCACTCAGTCCATGTAAGTGGAATTGACTGAAATCACGCGTTAAAAAGCGTACAATAAAGGCTCCACGCAAGTGGGGCCTTTTTAACACCCTCGCTTCATCAGTCTCTTTTGTCCGCTATCTATACTTAATGGATAACAGCCAAAACAGACTCGACATAGCCTTTGAGCTGTGCATCTACATAGGCCCCCGGATGGGCCAAATTCGGAGATATCACCGCAATGTCAATTATTGGTCGCATTCACTCCTTTGAATCCTGTGGCACCGTCGATGGCCCGGGGATCCGCTTTATCACTTTCTTCCAGGGCTGCCTGATGCGCTGCCTGTACTGCCATAACCGTGACACCTGGGACACCCATGGCGGTAAAGAAGTCACCGTTGAAGATCTGATGAAAGAGGTGGTGACCTATCGCCACTTCATGAACGCGTCCGGCGGTGGCGTGACGGCATCCGGCGGTGAAGCCATTCTTCAGGCTGAGTTTGTGCGCGACTGGTTCCGCGCCTGCCACAAAGAAGGCATTCATACCTGCCTCGACACCAACGGCTTTGTGCGCCGTTACGATCCGGTTATTGATGAACTGCTTGAAGTGACCGATCTGGTCATGCTCGATCTCAAGCAGATGAACGATGAGATCCACCAGAATCTGGTTGGCGTTTCAAACCACCGTACCCTGGAATTTGCCAAATACATTGCCAACAAAGGCGTCAAGACCTGGATCCGCTACGTGGTGGTGCCGGGCTGGTCAGATGATGATGACTCTGCACATCGTCTGGGTGAATTTACCCGGGATATGGGTAACGTGGAGAAAATTGAACTCCTGCCCTATCACGAGCTGGGTAAACATAAATGGGTGGCGATGGGTGAAGAGTACAAACTCGATGGCGTGAAGCCGCCGAAAAAAGAGACGATGGAGCGCGTCAAAGGTATTCTTGAGCAGTATGGCCACAAGGTCATGTATTAACGAAAAGGCCCGGTGAAAACCGGGCCTTTTTATATTCTATTTAAAGACGCCATTAATAACGGAAGACACAATCGCCGTACTCAGCGCAATTAAGACCAGGTCGTCACCTACTACGCGCCATTCATAGCCCGGATAGGAAGGAAGCTGACCCAGCATATCGGCTGGCACGGTTTTCTTCGCAATGCCCGGAGGCAGTGGCTTACCGCGCGCCAGGTTTTTCGCAATTCCCGGAGGCAGAGAGTCGTAGCCCGTTAAGCCGTAATTCAGTGCCAGATGGCGGGCATGATCGAAGCTCACGCGAGCATCCACATCATTACCGACATCTTTGCTGTTTTTAAAGCTCTTATCCGATTTCCCAGGGTTATCCTGACCGTTATTGTGTTTATTACCATGGTTACCAGCGTTCCCGTTACCATGATTGCCGCTATTACCTTGTCCGCCACCGTTTCCGTGACCACCACCATTCCCGTTTCCAGGATTAGCCATGGCCGGAGCCGTTGCAAACGTTAAAGCCAACACTACGGCAAGTGCGGTAGTGGAAAAACGACGAGTAGACATGATTGCTGCCTTTTAGTGGTAAACTCATTTGAATTATCGCCAGGCAGTAAAAACTCACAATAAGTAAAAGTCTTATATGTGACAGGGACAAAAAAGCCTGTCATCGACAGGCTTTTAATAAGTCATGCATGGGCCACTGGCGTTGGATGTTCGCCCACTTTGCGCAGCAGCATTAACAGATAAATAAACGACACGCTGGCGATCATAATAAACAGCAGATTGTCAGAATAATTTTGCATGAGCATAGCGGTAAACGTCGGACCCAGTAAACTGCCGATGGTGTAACTCAGCAACAAAGCCTGGTTCATTGCAACCAGCTGGTGATGCTCAACTTTCTCACAGGCCCAGGCCATCGCGACCGGATAGAGCGTAAAGCCCGCAGCTCCCAGAATGAACAGCGCAGGCGCCATTGCGGCGTTGCTGAGCATGGCGAGACAGCCCATGATGACCACGAAAACCTGGACGCGCAGCACCAGCAGACGACCAAAGCGGTCCGCCAGGCGGCCAATCGGCCACTGGCCGACAATCCCCGCGCTGACCATCACCGCCATCCAGAAACCGATCCCGGAATCACTGACGCCCTGATGGTTAAGATAGAGCGGCATCAGGCCATAGAGCGAGCCCAGCACAATCCCGGAAATAATGCAGCCGTTAACCCCCAGACGCGCCTGGCGCAGTCTCAGCATCGGCCAGACGTGGGTAGCTTCCTGATGCTCGCTGTTTTGATTCACAATGCGGGTAAAGAGCAGCGGCAGGATCGCCGCCAGAACCATGCCCGTCACCCACGGCAGCACGCTCATCAGGTCTGTTGGCAGTTTGCTGACCATCAGCTGTCCCAGAACGGTACCGACGTAGTAAACCATCATATAGGCCGCCAGAAGACGCCCGCGATTACGGGACGTTCCGCTGCACATTAGCGCACTTTCAACCACCACCCAGATCATGGCGCAGCCGACGCCCGCAATAAAGCGCCAGACCATCCAGCTCCAGAAGCCGACCATGAGGCCTAAACCGGCGCAGCCGACGGCAAAGATCAGCGACGCCAGATAATAACTGCGGTTAAAACCAAAGCGCTTAATAAGGCTGCCCGTTAATAAGGTGCCCAGCAGATTGCCCGTAAAAAAGGACGAGCTAACCATACCCACCTGCCAGGTCGGTAAGTTTTCATGGGCGAGCCATAGCGGGACGAGTGTGTTTAACACCGCGATCGCCAGGGTCAGCAAAAGCAGGCCACAGAGCAACAAAAGCACCGGGCGGGTATAGGTGGTCATGGATTAAAAACCGTGAGGAAGTTCAGATTTCGTGCGCATCATGCCACTGGCAAAAACAAAGTCAATCCACCGGTTCAGGCGTCACGCACGTTATGCGCCTTGTCGATTTAAAAAACTCATCCTGCTAATGCAAAGCCTGCTACTGATATTAATTATCTATTTGTTTTTATTTATTTCCGGGAATTTTTACAACGAAACATCAGTCGAAAAATTTCATGAATGAAAAAAGAAAAGCCGGGCGCTATGTCCCGGCTTTTTATAACAAAATCTAAAAATTAGCTGGCGATAGCCATACCGACCGTCATATGCAGACCGTAAAATACGCCGCGACCAATTAACTCCCCTGCCAGCACCAGCACAAAGGCCAGGGACAGTAACGGCAGCGCAGGCGAGTAACCTTTAAGCTGAGGGGCAATCCAGCACACCAGCGCCGCCGTCAGCAGCACCACACGCCAGGCCATCAGCGAACCGTAATCCGGCACCAACGCCGAAGCCTGCTGGATAGAGCTGTGAATGGTCGCCAGCTCCGCTCCCTGCATGAGCGCGACAACGGTACTGATTACCAGCGCCAGCAGCGAGACCGCGGGCAGCAGGCGCATCGCCCAACCATTAATGCCAGCCACACGCAGCAGCAGATAACCCAGCAGCGGCCCGCCAATAAACATGGTCAGGAAGAAGCTCATCGGCGTCCAGACGCTGTACCAGGTCGGAACGGTATCGATGGTGTTGTACACCCGGACCATCATCCAGACGAAGACAACGCCCAGTACCATGGTGACGATGAGCCACAACGCGCGTAACCCTGACGGCAGCTTTTTCACCGCTGCCAGTAACCACCCCAGCCCGCCAACGGCAAAGAAGATTGCCCCGCTGGCAATCTCGTTACTCAGCGAAGAGGCACCTACGCGGTTCAGGGAGTTGAACGCGCGCATCGGTGAGCCCAGGTGCAGCGTAGAGGCGATAAACCCAATGCCCATCAACACCCACAGGCCAAACATGCTTAACACCAAACGCTGCTGCTGTTCAGCATTGAGGTTCCCTTTTAACAGCGCCAGCGCAAGGACGATAAACCCGCCCGCCACGCACTGCCCAAAGACCGTGAAGATCATTAGCGGCCATTCATGCCATCCACTTCCCATCTCACACCTCCTTCGGGTTTGCCAGG